>Ga0316223_1000600_pt1 | contig 41721 bp, 31 predicted proteins | sample TBH18009metaG_FD_206007 | JGI IMG/M metagenome (GOLD analysis project Ga0316223, IMG submission 206007) | Freshwater microbial communities from Trout Bog Lake, Wisconsin, USA - TBH18009 | ecosystem: Environmental > Aquatic > Freshwater > Lake > Hypolimnion/Profundal zone | place: USA: Wisconsin...
GGCCACCCGGACCCATCACCATGAGGCGGGGGCGGGAACAGTTCTATGCTATCCATCGCGGCAGGTTGCTCGGATCGACGCGGAAGAAAGATGTGAGACTCCTCTAGGGACAAGCCGGGCCATGACGGGGGTGGTTAGTCTGGCGGCCGATTGACCTATTGGGGGTCGCTTCCTCAGTAAATAACGGGTTCGGCGACCGGGGCGCCGAAATCGGTGCGCAGGAAGTCGAAGTCGCAGCCTTTGTCCGCCTGCTGGATATGCTTGGTGAATACCCAGCCATAGCCACGCTCAAACCGCACTTCGGGTGCCGTCCACGCCGCACGGCGGCGGGCGAGTTCCTCGTCAGACACTTCCATGGAGATACTGCGCGCATCGACATCGATGCTGACGATATCGCCGGTTTGCAGCAGCGCCAGCGGCCCGCCGATATAGCTTTCCGGCGACACATGCAGCACGCAGGCGCCATAGCTGGTGCCGGACATCCGCGCATCGGAGATCCGCAGCATATCCCGATAGCCTTCCTTCAACAGCTTCTTCGGCATTGGCAGCATGCCCCATTCCGGCATGCCCGGACCACCCTGCGGACCGGCATTGCGCAATACCAGGACCGAGTCCGGCGTGAACGGATAGCTCTCGTCGTCCACAGCCTTTTTCATCGACGGGTAGTCGTCGAACACCACGGCCGGGCCGGAATGTTTGAGGAATTTCTGCTCCATCGCCGCTGGTTTGATGACGCAACCATCGGGCGCCAGGTTGCCGGTCAGCACGGCCAACGAACCCTCGCCATAAATCGGATTATCGACCGAACGAATCACGTCGTCGTTGAAGATTTTGGCGCCTTCGATGTTCTCGCCGATGGTCTTGCCGGTGACGGTCAGGCAATCCAGGTGCAAATGCTGTTTAATGTTGCCCATCAGCGCACAGATGCCGCCCGCGTAGTAGAAATCCTCCATCAGATACTCTTTGCCGGTCGGGCGCACATTGCCGATGACAGGCACGCGGCGGCTGTAGTTTTCGAAGTCGGCCAAACCGATGTCCAGGCCGGCCCGCCGAGCCATGGCGATCAGATGGATGATGGCGTTGGTGGAGCAACCCATTGCCATCGCCACGGCGATCGCATTCTCGAACGCCGGACGGGTCTGGATTTTGGATGGTGTCAGGTCTTCCCACACCATTTCCACGATGCGGCGGCCGGATTCCGAAGCCAGGCGGATATGACCGGCGTCAGCGGCGGGAACGCTCGATCCACCCGGCAGCACCATGCCGACCGCTTCGGCGATGGCGGTCATCGTGCTGGCCGTGCCCATCGTCATACAGGTGCCGTACGAACGGGCGATGCCCTGCTCGACCCCCAACCATTCCTTGTCGGTAATCTTGCCGGCGCGCAGTTCGTCCCAGTATTTCCAGCTATCCGAACCGGAGCCCAGGAACTTGCCCTGGAAATTGCCGCGCAGCATCGGTCCGGCCGGCAGGAAGATCGTCGGGATGTTCATGCTGGTGGCACCCAGCAGCAAGCCCGGCGTGGTCTTGTCGCAACCGCCCATCAACACGCAGCCATCGACGGGGTGGGAGCGCAGCAGCTCCTCGGCTTCCATCGCCAGCATGTTGCGATACATCATCGTGGTCGGCTTGACGAAGCTTTCGGACACCGAAAGCGCAGGCAATTCCACAGGAAAACCGCCGGCCATCAGGATGCCGCGCTTCACGTCATCGACGCGCTGCTTAAAGTGCGCGTGGCACGGTTGCAGGTCCGACCATGTGTTCAGGATCGCAATGACCGGCTTGCCCGTCCATTCCTCCGGCGAATATCCCATCTGCATCGCTCTGGAACGATGCCCGAACGACCGCAGGTCGGCGGGGCCAAACCAACGGGCGCTGCGCAGGTCGGCGGGTTGTTTACGCGGTGCGGATGAGTCGGGCATGAGCTTGGGTCTCCGGTTGTTCAGGTTTGTGGCAATTTGCTTCGAGGCCGAATCCTGCCCCTTTCGTCATGGCCCGGCTTGTCCGGGCCATCCGTGCCCTGGCAGTACCGCGATAGGTGGCCCGGACAATCCCCGGATCAAGTCGGGGGAGGGCCATGACGATGGGAGGCGAAGGTCGGTATCAATGCCGATTGGTTTTAGATACGCGATTTAACGTTGGCAGTCCAAATCAGACAGGTTTCAGCTCCAGGCGCTTGATTTCGCCCACAACCACCAGATAGCTGATGATGGCGACCGCCGCGTTGGCGCCGATGAACACCAGCGCGCCGTTGAACGATCCCGTCGCCTGCAAGATGTATCCGATGATGATGGGCGTCGTGATGGAAGAAATATTGCCGAACATGTTGAACAATCCACCGCTGAGGCCGGCGATCTCCTTCGGCGCCACATCGGACACCACGGCCCAGCCAAGTGCCCCGATGCCCTTGCCGAAGAATGCGAGCGCCATGACGACGACCACTAACCATTGCGCGTCCACATAGTTGCAAACGATCATACTCATCGACAGCAGCATACCGGCAACGATCGGCGTCTTGCGAGACGCTGTCAGCGACCAGCCGCGCCGCAGCAGGAAGTCCGACCATATACCGCCCAGCACGCCCCCACTGAAACCACAGATCGCGGGGATGGCGGCAATGAACCCGGCGTTCAGGATCGACATGCCGCGCTGCTGCACCAGATAGACCGGAAACCACGTAATGAAGAAATAGGTGATCGCGTTGATGCAGAACTGGCCGAGGTAAATCCCGACCATCATGCGGTTCCGCACAAGCTGCTTCAGGTATCCCAATTGCGATGCGGCACTGGGGCGAACGGCTGCTTCGCCGGGTTGATCAAGGTTCACCAACGCGCCACCGGCGGCGATATAAGCCAGCTCCGCGGGCCGCAGTGTGGGATGCCGTCCGGGGCTGTAGATCACCTTCAACCACAGCAATCCCATCACCAAACCCAGCGCGCCCATAAAGTAAAATACGCTCGGCCAGCCGTAGGTGACCGTCAGATACCCCATGATCGGTGCGAACAGCACGGTGGCGAAATATTGCGCTGAATTGAAAATAGCCGAAGCTGTGCCGCGTTCATTGGCGGGAAACCAGGCGGCGACCAGCCGGCTGTTGGCCGGGAAGGACGGTGCCTCCGCCACGCCGACCAGGAAGCGCAGGGCGAACAGCACATAGACGGCGGATGCCGCACCTACCATCCAGACCCCGCCCTGCATGATGGTGAAGACCGACCACAGAACGATACTGCCGAAATACACCATTTTCGAGCCGAACCGGTCGAGCAGCCAGCCGCCGGGAATTTGTCCCAGCACATACGACCAACCGAACGCCGAGAAGATGAAGCCCATCTGGACCGGCGAGAAACCCAGCGCTTTGGAGATGACCGGGCCGGTGATCGCCAGGGTGGCGCGATCCGCGTAGTTCACGATGGTGATGGCGAACAGCATCGCGACGATGGTGAAGCGGATACGCCCGCGCGTGCGCTCAGCCGAACTGGTGGTCGTGGACATCCAAACTCCCGGAATTTTATAGCGCCGTTGTGCGCGGACCCTAGGCCGCGTATCGATCCACGTCCAAGCCAAAATTGGCATCAACCGATACCGGACGGACATCGATGTTCGAGTTCAACCAGCTTCGCTGTTTCGTTGCCGTCGCCGAAACACTGCATTTTGGCCGAGCGGCGCAGCGGCTGAACATGACGCAACCGCCGCTGAGCCGGCAGATCCAGCTTCTGGAACATGAGCTCGGCGTGACGCTGTTCGACCGCACCAGCCGTTCGGTGAATCTCACTTCCGCCGGCCGAACCTTCTTGCCGGAGGCAAGGCAGATGCTGCGTCTGGCAGAGGGCGCCGCGGTGTCGGCCCGCCGGGTTGCACAGGGGGACGCGGGGTCTATCACGCTGGGGTTCACCGCCGGATCGAGTTACGGGTTCCTGCCGCGCCTGGTGGCGTTGGCGATGGCTGAACTACCCGACGTCGATCTTGACCTGCGGGAGATGACAACGGCGCGGCAGATGGAAGCGCTGGCGGCCGGCCGGCTGGATGCCGGGCTGGTGCGATTGCCGGTTGACCGTCATGGTAATGAACTGGCCTGCGTGCTGCGGGAACCCATGGTCCTGGCGGTGCCTGAGAGCCATCCGTTGGCCACGGCCAGGGCTCCGCGCCTGAAAGACCTGGATCGTATGGCGTTGATTATGTACGCGACGGACTCGCCGACAGAGGGCCGTTATTTCCAAGACCTGACCGCCAGCCTGTTCCGGGCGGCGGACATCCTGCCGAACTTTGTGCAGCATGTGTCACAGGTGCATGCAATTCTGGCACTCGTCAGCGCGGGGATGGGAGTCGCGTTGGTGCCGCAATCGGCCGGAAGCCTGCTGGCGCGCGGCGTTGTGTTGCGGGAGCTGCAACCGGAGCCGCGCCCCTTGGCGGAGTTGCATCTGATCTGGCGCAAAGGTCACGATAACCCGGCGCTGCGGATGTTCCGGGATAAGGTCCTGCCGAAGTTGTTCTAAAGCAGCGCTTCGACGTCGCTTGCCAGACTTTCCGGCGTCTTGGTCGGTGCGAAGCGTTCGCGTACCGTGCCGTCGCGGTCCACCAGGAATTTTGTAAAATTCCACTTGATCGCGGACACCAGCAGGCCGCTCTTTTCCTGCTTGAGCCATACGTACAGTGGATGCGCGCCACCGCCGTTCACCTCGACCTTGGCGAATACCGGGAAGGTGACGTTGAAATTGGTCTCGCAGAACGTGGCGATCTCGGCGTCCGTTCCGGGTTCCTGATGGCCGAACTGGTCGCATGGGAAGGCCAGGATTTCGAACCCTCGGGGGCGGAACTGCTCGTAGAGGGCCTGCAATCCCTGATACTGCGGCGTGAATCCGCACTTGGAGGCGACATTGACGATCAGCAGCACCTTGCCGCGGTAATCGCCCAGGTTGCGGTCCTCTCCGGAACCCAAACGCGCGGTGAAATCATAGATCGGCATCGTGTTCTCCTGCTGCGGGCAGCATAGCGGGATTATCGATCAAATGCCCAATGCGCGTCCTAACCGAACCAGTTTCCCCGATGGGGGTTGCCGCAGTTGGTGGACCCGATGCGGCCTGTCGTCAGACGGCCCGCGGCTCGGGGATTCGCTCGTCGGGTTCCAACGCGATGCCATGATAGGTGTCCGCCAGGGACAGTGAAAGCGACAGGTCTGGCATTGCGATAACTGCGTCCAGTCCCTGGACGGGTTGGGCCTTCTCGGGGTCGAATTGGCCATGCTCGTCGCGCGCATAGACCAACGCCATCGGCTCGGTTTGCGACAGCAGGATGTAGGTGCGGATGCTTGGGGTCGCGGCATAGTCACGCAGCTTCAGGCTGCGGTCGATGTTTTCCGTGCTCTTGCAGAGAACCTCGACGACCAGGACCGGGTTGGAGGCGGTGAGCGCGCCAGGCGTCCACTTGCCGCAATCGACATGGACGTCCGGATAGCGGCCTGCATCTGTGCCGGTGTGGATTTTGAGGTCCGATCCGTGGGCACGGCATCCGGTGCCGTCCAGTTGGCGCTGCAAGGCCATGCGGACGTTGAAGGAGATCATGTCCTGCGCGGCAGTTCCACCTCCCATGGCGTAGATTTCACCATCGACAAGCTCGTAGCGGATCGGTTGTCTGGACTCCCAGTCCAGATAGTGGTCCCAGGTCCAGTGCGTCGTCGGTTGCGTCTGCGTCATGACCACCTCCTTGCTGACATATAGAAGTGAAAGCGCGAGAATGCCAGTTTCAGGGCGCCGTTCGGCCTGCCCGGGCTGGACAGGTTCGGGAGACGGGGCTCGCGTGGCCAAAAGAAAGTCACCGTTCTGGGCGGCATTGTTCCATCATGCCGACGCATTGCGCGCGTTCCGGCTGGCCTGCAATCCCCGCTCAACCGATTTTTCGTGGCACAGCGGGCATGGACCGGCCTAGCATCGCGGATAGGCTCGCTCAGACGGGCCGCGGATACGGGAGAACACATTCATGCTTAAAAGACGCACACTGCTCACCGCTGCCGCCTTTATCCCTGCCGCGCCGGCGATCCTGCGCGCCGCGGACACCCCGGGTGTTACGGCAACCGAGATCCTGATCGGCAACACCATCCCATATAGCGGCCCGGCCTCCGCTTATGGCACCATCGGTAAAGCGATGTCGGCCATGTTCCAAATGGCCAATGACCAGGGGGGCTTCGCCGGCCGCAAGGTCAAGTTCCTCTCTTACGACGATGGCTACAGCCCGCCGAAGACGGTCGAGCAGGTCCGCCGCCTGATCGAGGAAGACAACGTCGCCGCCTTGTGCGCCACATTGGGAACGCCAACGAATTCGGCGATCGTGCGCTACGTCAACCAAAAGAAGGTGCCGCATCTGTTCCTGGCCACCGGCGCGGATAAATGGGGCGATTACAAAGAGCATCCGTGGACGATCGGATGGCAACCGAGCTACGTCACGGAAGCGCAGATCTATGCCAAGTATATCCTGGCACAAAAGCCCGATGCCAGGATCGGTATTCTGTATCAGAATGATGATTTCGGAAAGGATTACCTGAGAGGTGTGCGGGACGTTCTGAAGGACCGATACGACTCCATGGTTAAACAGGTATCGTACGAAGTGACCGATGCGACGATCGATAGCCAGTTGGTTTCGCTGCAAGCCGCCGGCATCGATGTGCTGATGACGGTCGCTACGCCCAAGTTCGCGGCCCAATCGATCCGCAAGGTCGCCGACATGCAATGGAAGCCGCTGCATGTGCTGACCGGCGTTTCGGTGTCCGTCGGTGCGGTGATGATCCCGGCCGGTCCCGAGAATGCCGTGGGTATTATCAGCTCCGCCTATCTGAAGGACCCGACCGACCCGCGCTGGGACAACGATGCGGGCATGAAGCAATGGCGGGCGTTCATGGCGCAATACTATCCGGCCGGCGACGTGAAAGATGCAGGCAACATCTCGGCGTTCGGTTTTGCCTATACGATGATGGCAGTGCTGAAGCAATGCGGCAACGATCTGTCGCGCGAGAACCTGATGAAGCAGGCGACCAATCTGCACGATCTGGAGGTCCCGATCGCCCTGCCGGGGATCAAGATCAACACCAGCCCGACCAACTACCACCCGATGCGCCAGCTTCAACTCATGCGCTGGACCGGCAAGACCTGGGATCTGTTCGGCGATATTATCGAGGGCGCGTCGGCCTGATCGCGGCGTGGCGGCAGGCGGACCATCGGGGCCTGTGCTAAACACGCGTTCATGTCCCGGCCCCTCCGTCCCGATTTCACCGATGTTCCGGCGCAGCGCCGCCGGAACATGGCCGCCGTCAGAGGCGCGAACACCAAACCGGAGTTGATCGTCCGCCGGCTGCTGCACGGGCAGGGGTATCGTTATCGGTTGCAGCGCCGGGATTTGCCGGGCCGGCCGGATATTGTGTTCCTCGGTCGCAAGGCAGTGATCGACATTCGGGGGTGCTTTTGGCACTGCCATCCCGATCCGGCATGCCGTTTTGCCGCGAACCCGAGCGGATTGGTGGGCCGCGAAACTGGCCGGGAATGTGGAGCGGGACGCAGCCAATCTGGCCGCGCTGGAGGCGATGGGGTGGCGAGTACTGGTTGTCTGGGAATGCGAGACCCGCGGGGACATGGCGCGGTTGACTGGTAAGCTGGGCGATTTCCTTGGGCCGGCGGGTTTTCTCCAGAAAACTTCGTTGAGTTAACCAGATGTTAAGGTTTCTGTGCGAATCGGTAAGCCTGCTAAGCTGAACGATGGTTCGGCGACGCGGGCCTGCCGAGGAGTATGGATATGGACGTGCTGGCGGGGGTGGCGGCCGATGCCGCTACGATGGCCAAGATCAACCGCCTTGCGCGGGGTGAGAAGCCGCGCGTACTCGACATGTTCTCGGGTGCCGGCGGAATCTCGCTTGGGTTCCAGCGTGCTGGCTTCCGCATCGACGGTGCGTTGGAACTCGATGCATTGGCCGCCCGTACCCATGCGACCAACTTCCATGGAACTGACCCCGATCTGCTCGAGCTGCACGCAAGGTCGCGGGATATGACGAAGACCGAGCCGGACGAGCTTGTCGCGGAGTTGGGTCTGGGCGATGCGGAAGGCGCCATTGATGTGTTGGTGGGCGGGCCTCCCTGCCAGGCATACGCGCGTGTGGGCCGCGCAAAATTGCGGGAAATAGCCGAACACCCGGATGCTTATAAGGTCGACCCGAGGGGAAATTTGTTTCTGCGGTATCTGGCTTACGTGAAGACACTGCGTCCGCTTGCGTTGCTGATGGAGAATGTGCCCGATATTCTTCATTATGGCGGTCATAACGTCATCGAGGAAATGGTCGAAACCCTGTCCGCCCTGGGATACGACGCGAAATATTCCCTGATCAACAGCGCCTTCCATGGTTGCCCGCAGATGCGCGACCGGGTGTTTCTGATCGCCTATCGCCGCGAACTCAATGTCGCGGTTCGTTTTCCCAAAGCCACCCACCATATGAAATTGCCGCCCGGATATGCCGGTACGCGGGCCGTGGCGTTGCGCTTTGTCGATCTGATCGGCGGCGCGGGCTATGTTCAGGCCAATCTGGGGGATGCCAGTCTGCCCTTCGCTGTCACGGCCGAAGACGCGATCGGCGATTTACCGGCGATCAAGGGAACGTCCGTCAAGCGGGGAGCGCGCCGGTTCAGCAAGGAAAGCTGGGTTCCGTACCGGACCGATCGCGAGATCGGCCCCTATATCGCCAAGATGCGCGATTGGCCTGGATTTGAAACCGATGGCGGGGTGATCGATCACGCCATTCGCTATCTGCCGCGCGACCACATGATCTTCCGTGAAATGCGCCAGGGCGCCGAATACCCCGAGGCGCACGCGACCGCCGTTGGTATCGCGCAGCGGGAAGCAACTCGTTTGGGTCTCCGCGAGGGATCGGCAGCGTACCTCGCGTTATACAAAAGCATCGTTCCCCCCTACGACATCAGTAAATTCCCGAACCGATGGTGGAAACTGCGTCCTGACTTTCCGGTCCGGACATTGATGGCGCATATCGGCAAAGACACGTATTCCCACATTCACTGGGATTCGGAGCAGGCTCGGACCATCTCGGTGCGTGAGGCGGCCCGTCTGCAGGGGTTTCCGGATCGCTTCCGTTTCTGCGGCACGATGAATCCGGCGTTCCGTCAGATCGGGAATGCTGTCCCGCCGCTGATGGCCGCTGCTTTGGCCGAGGTCATGCACGGCTCGTTGGTTGAGGCGGCGGTAAGGCTGGCCTCTGCCGAGGCGATTTTTGACGGTGCCGAGGCGTAACGGCCTTCACATACCGTAGTATGCGTGGTCAAACGGGGGTTCTGAACAGAGGACTCCCGGATGACCGACTTTGTTGTGCTGAAACGACTCACCGGGAAAAGCGACCTCGGCTGGTTTCACTCCATTCACACGAATCGTGGTCTTGCGGGAAATCAGAAGGGCATCATCCTCAATAAGCGGATCATCAATAAAATCTGGCCCAGCCTGATACAGCGGCAAGCCGCCTATGAGGCAGCGAAGGCAGCGGAGATCGCCGCCAGCGCACCGGGTGGAGCAGGGCCTGTAGCGGCCAACGCAGCCAAAGAGGATGCAAGGCTTGCCGGACATTTACCTGTTCGCGTCGAGTTGCACGGACCGGATGGCAAACCCCCGTTCGTAGTGCCTCGCCTCGTGGCACTGCAGGACAAAAACTGGCGGTTGAATGGGGCATTTATTGACGATCCCACGGACGACCCGGTTCGCTTCGACCCGATGTTGCAAGACGGAGACCTTGTTATCATCGGGTTCGATGGCGTCGAGGAGCCCACCAATGCGGTGGTTGTCCTGCTGGCCGCCGCTTCGGTGACGGATGCCCCACTTTTCGCGGATTTGGCGGCCCGCGTCAGTGAGGGGCCAAAATCCATGATCCGATTGATGCCAGCCGATGTGCTGGCGATTGCCGATCATCACGCTTTGCCGGATGCCCATGTCATTCGTACCCTGGCCGCCGATCCGGTGGTTGTGTCGGCACTGGAAGAAATCGCTCAGGGCGATATTGTTGCCGCGGCGAAGATCATCCAGCGGTGTGCGCGACCGGTGAATGCGGCGGAACTGGCGGCGGGAATCGACGCGAACGGCTTAACCGGCCATTTGGGCGAGCGTTTGGTGAACGCATTCCTGGGCGACCGGCATGCGGCTTCTGGTTCGGCCTACAAATGGATGTGGCCTGATCATGCGGCGCATCCCTTCGATTTTGAGGTTCTGGACGCGTCCGGCCAGCCGGAACTGGTTATCGATGCGAAATCGACGACGTCCGTTTGGACAGTCGATTTCTACATGTCCCGGGGGGAGCTGACCTTTGCGGCGACCAGCGCCGTTCCCTATTTCATCTACCGCCTGTCGGAGGTCGGACAGACCGGCGCCTGGCTGCGGATATCCGACGATATCCGCTCCATGGCAGGCAGGATCGTGCAGGCCCTCGGGGTTGCGTCACCCTCCGGGACCAAAGTGATCACGGTGACAATATCACCGCTTGAGTCCGGTCTGACGTGGTCTGATCCGCTTCGGTTGCCAGCCATCTTGTCCTGAGTTGCAGCGGCCTACTCCGCCGCCACGTCCACCCGCATCGCCAGCCGCCTTAACGCCCGGTCGATCCATTGCGCCGTCAGCTTCTCCTGCGTGCCATTCTGTGCCAGCCGTTCGTGCAGGGCCGGAAAATCCACCCGGTCCAGCGCCTGATCCTGGTTGAAGCAAGAGAACACCACCGTCCGCGCCCCCGTCACCGGATCGATCTGCGGCTGTAAACACTGCGCGCAGACCTCTTTCATCATGCATTGCATGGGCGAGTTGATCGACCCGATCGCGCTATGTCCCGCCTTCAGATATGGCGCCAGCACACCATGCCGAGCGACGCCGGCCGCCTGCATCATCCGATCGGATCCAATAACGATGATGTGCTCCGCATCGCGTAACGGCACCGCCTGCGAACCCAGCGCACCCGATCCGTAAGCGGCCATCGCCTGCACGATGTTCCCGACAAACGTGCGATCCTGCGGCCGGTCCGGATTCGGCGCGAAGCCCGGTGCCTCATCGCAGCACCAGACGATGACGTCGGCGGCCCGCTCGATTTCCGGCACTTTATACCGGTCGCGCAATGCCTTGTAGCCCGCGAAGTAGATCACCTTCGAACCCGCCGCCCGCGTCGCCGCGCCGATCGAGAACAACACCGCATTGCCCAATCCGCCGCCAACCAACGCAACGGTCGTGTCGGGATGGATTTCGGTGGGGGAGCCGGTCGGTCCCATCAGGATGACCTGCTCGCCAATCGGCAGCATGGCGCACAGATCGGAACTGCCGCCCATTTCCAACGCGATGACACTGACCAGCCCGGCGACCGGGTCGGTCCAGGCGCCGGTCATCGCCAGGCCTTCCATGTTCAGCAACGTCCGGCCAACGCCGGGTTCGTCGTCGTAGGACGCCAGGACCTCAAAATTCTGCAACCGGTAAAACTGCCCCGGCCGGAACGCCCGCGCCGCCGCCGGTGCCCTGATCACAATCTCCATGATCGTCGGGGTCAGGCGATGCACCGAATGCACCGTCGCGGTCAGACCGTCCCGGGCCGCCGCGGTCAGCTCCCGCCCGGAGACGCCGCTCGCCGGCAGAGCCGCCAACGCCCGCGAAACAACCGGATAGCCGCGCTTCGCCCCGCCCATGGCTTTCACCACGTTGCCGAAGAAGCTGGGGTGCAGGTCGCCGAAAAAGCTGATGAAACGGCCGTTGTCAGCCCGATGCATCAACACATGCGCCTGATCCGGCTTGGACAGGCCGCGCACCGGCTCGACCTTCACGCCGTTCTCGTCCACCGCCTGGAAGTAACGGCCGTCCAATTGGATGCGATGATCTTCCCGCGCCAGCACCGTATTCGGCTGCGTCCCCGCCGCCACCAAAACCGCTCGGGCTGGCAACGTCACCTCGGTTCCGTCCGCGCGGGTCATGCGCAGCGCAACTGCATGGCCGTAACGATCGGTTTCCACCGCGGCCGGAGTCAGACCTTCGGCAAAACGAACCGCTTCTTCCATCGCCTTGGCGACTTCTTCGTGGTTCAAAGTATAGGACGGGCTGTCAACCAACCGGCGGCGATACGCCACCGTCGCACCACCCCATGTGTCCAACAGCGCTGCCAAGGCCGGGACGCGCCCCTGAGCCGCCGCCGCGTCGCGTTCGGCCTGGATCGCCGTTGCATGCGCCAGAAATTCATCGGCCGTTTCGGCTTCTTCCGCAGTCCATCGGGCGCGAACGGGATCCACGCCTTTTTCCGCCACCATCACCCGATAGCGCAGGGCGAATTTCTCGACCTGACGGACGTAATAGGCAAGGCTCTCCGTCGCCGTATCGATCGCGGTCAGCCCGCCGCCGATCACCACCACGGGCAACCGAAGCTGTAGGTTGGCGATGGAGGATTGCTTGGCCGCGCCGGTCAGTTGCAGCGCCATCAGGAAGTCGGATGCCTGGCGCACGCCACGCGCCAATCCGTTCGGAATATCCAGCACCGTCGGCTTGCCCGCACCCATGCACAACGCGATATGGTCGAAGCCCATCGCCCAGGCGTCGTCCATCGACAGCGTGGCGCCGCCGCCAAAACGGATGCCGCCGAAATGCGCGAACTGTCCGGTGCGCCGCTCCAGCAACAGGCGGATCAACTTCAGGTAATTCTTGTTCCAGCGCACGGTGATGCCGTACTCGGCGACGCCGCCGAACCCGGCCATCACGCGATCATCCAGGTTCTCAAACAGCGTTTCCACGTCACGCACCGGCGCGGATACATCGATCTGTAAAGGCTCGATCTTCAACCCGTCCACCGCGACGATGGTATGGCCGTCGTTCATCAGGTGATGCGCCAGGGTGAAGCCGGCTGGCCCCAACCCGACGATCAACACCTTGCGGCCGCTGTTTGGGCGGGGCAGGGGGCGGCGAATATCCAGCGGGTTCCAGCGGGTCAGCAGGGCGTAGATCTCGAAGCCCCAGGGCAATGCGAGCACGTCTTTCAGAACCGACGTCTCGGCCTGGGGAATATCGACGGCTTCCTGCTTCTGATAGATGCAGGCCTTCATGCAGTCGTTACAGATGCGATGTCCGGTCGCCGCCATCATCGGATTGTCGATGGCGATCGTCGCGAACGCCCCCAGCACATGCCCGGCGGCACGCAGCGTGTGCATTTCGGAGATTTTCTCGTCCAGCGGACAGCCGGCCAGGGTGACCCCGAACACCGACTTCTGGAACGCGCCGGTCTTGCGGTCTTTCAGTCCCGAACTACAGGAGTCCTTGCCCTGGGTGTGGCACCAGATGCAGTAATTGACCTGATCCAGCGCCTGCTGAGTATTCATGCCGAGGTCAGTCAGCGCAAAACCCTCGCGATGCCGCCACTCGTGTTCCGGCAGGCGCAGCATGGTGACGCCGTCGCGCTCGATCGTTTCGACAGGCACCAAATGCTGCGGATCGACCCGGTGCGGCACCCGGAACAACGTCCCGCCGTAGTGGCGGGCGCGACCGTCAGCGGTCAGCGTGGCCCAGGCGGCATAACGCAACGCCGGGTCCAATGCCTCGGCATCGCCTTCGCGGGTGGCGACATAATTGGCAAAAGCCTGTTCGGTCAGCGTCGCGCCCATCCGGCTTTCCAACTCGGCGCGCAAGGCCGGTCCATCGAACCCGGACGGATCGGCGTATTTCTTCACGGCCTGGCGCTGCACGAACAACCGCTTGCACGCATGGATCGGGTCCAGGGCGAGCGTCTGTTGCATCAATGCCGCGGTTTCCGCCTCGACCCCGAACAGCGCCGCCACGAATGCATCCAAATGCGGACCCAGCGCCACAACAAGATCGGATTCATCGCGCGACGCGAGATCGTCGGGCATGGAACGGGCGGTCAGCAGGCGGCGATGCAGGTCGGCGTCATCCGCGGCCAGCCCGTCGAGGAACCGCCGGTCCAAACGGACCAGCCCGTCGCGGTCGGCGAGATCGTCAAAGCTGAAGCCGAAGCCAAGGTTCGAAACAGTCACTGGGTCAGACCACTTTGCAGGAAGCCCTGCCGATGCCACAGGCGGTCGGGGCAGGCAACCGTCATGTCGGCATGTCAGGGTTCAGCCGCGATCCAGCCGTGAACCGTGACCGCGATTGACCTAAGCCGGCGTTACCCGGGCCGGCACCAGCCATTCCAGTAACTTGGCGACCAGCGCCGCCATGGTCAGCGGTTTGGTGATCTGGTCGTCCATGCCGCTGGCCAGGCTCGCCTGCCGGCTGCCTTCCATGGCATGCGCGGTCAGGGCAACGATCGGGGTGCGCCGGTCCTCGAAGCCTTCGATCTGACGGATGGCTCTGGACGCCTCATAGCCATCCATTTCCGGCATCTGGCAGTCCATCAACACAAGGTCGAAGCTGGTGTCGCGATAGGCGGCCACAGCTTCCAGGCCATTCCAGGCTGGCGTGACGACACACCCCAGCGTTTCCAGCAGTGCCTGGGTCACTCTCATGTTGGCCGGGTTGTCCTCGACCAGGAGGATCGACACGGAGTCCCGGCCGCCCTCTGCCAGGGCCGCCCGGAAATCCCGGCTGACAGGCGAAACAAAGGCGACCGGTGCGGCGAAAGCGGCGGCGGCGGCAACCCGGGGTGCGCGCGGCGCCGGGGCGACCGGGGCCGGCGGTTGCGCCACCGGAGGGGCTGCGTCGGCCTGTTGATCCATCAGCACGGTGAACCAAAAGGTCGATCCGACGCCGACCACGCTTTCGACACCGATCTCGCCGTCCATCATGTGGCAAAGCTGGCGGGCGATCGACAGACCCAGCCCGGTTCCGCCATAGCGCCGGGTCATGGAGTTGTCGGCCTGGGTGAAGGCCTCGAAGATCTGGTCCTGCTTGTCGCGGGGAATGCCGATACCGGTGTCCGAAACTTCGAACCGGATACGCAGCGCGGCGCCAACTTCACGTTCGATGGCGCCTCGCAGCGTGATGCTGCCGTCTGAGGTGAATTTGAGCGCATTGCTGACCAGATTGGTCATGATTTGCAACAGGCGATGCCGGTCGCCAACCAGCATCACATTCAAAGTATCCGGCACCGATGTCTGTAACGTCAAACCCTTGGACCGAGCCTGATCGCCGAACAATACCCGAACATCGTGGATCAGCGACGGCAGATGGAACGGCGCCCGCTCCAGTTCCAGATGCCCCACTTCGATGCGTGACAGGTCGAGAATGTCGTCGATCAGGTGGAGCAGCGACTGGCTGGATTGTGTCGCGGCTTCAACATAGCGCTTCTGCGGTATCGATAGTTCGGTCAATTGCAACAGTTCGATCATGCCGACCACGCCGTTGAGCGGGGTGCGGATTTCGTGACTCATATTGGCGAGAAACTGGGTTTTCGCGGCGTTCGAGTTTTCTGCCTAGCGCAATGCGCTGCGTGTTTCTGCCGCTTTGTGGCGCAGACCGTCCAACATGGTGTTGAACGCGGCGCCGAGACGACGGATTTCAAACGGCACCAATCCGTGGAAGTCCGGAACGGCGACCTCATCGTTGCCCTCCAGCACGGTTTCCGCGGTGGCGGCGACACTGCGAACCGGGCGCGCGAGGTACAGCGCCAGCAGCCACGCCATTAAGGCGGCACCGCCAAACGAGACCAGGGCGATGACGGTCGCCATCTCATTCACCTGGCTGGCCCGCCGCCGTAACTCGGTCAACGGTTGCGGCACCATCACGCCCCAGCCGGTTTCCGGCACGACGGCGTAACCGGCGATCATGTTGTCGTTGAACGCGGGGGAGTAGAATTGTCCCACCCCGGTTTCGCCCCGCAGCATGGCCGCCACCACCGGCACACCGGAAATATCGCGTGATGCCGCGACCCAGTCCTTGAACGGATGCGCGATGACCTGCCCTTTGGCATCCACCATGACGGCGTGGCCGTGATCGCCGAACGCGATGGCCTGTTGCAGGGACACGAGATAGCTGGTGGTGACGACGCCGACGCCAATCCGGCCGGCGGACAACGGCTTCACCAGGTAGAAGACCGGATGACCGGCCTGATCATGGTACAGGTTGCTGATGCCGATCTGACCGTGCGTGCCCGCCGCGAGCAAATGCAAATCGGCCAGCACGGGCGGCGGCAGATCACTCGCCGCCTCGTTAGAGAGGCCCGCCATCGACTGCTCGGTGGTTCCATCCGGTGCGATGACGTAAATATGGATCACGTTCAGCGACGTGAGCAGGTCGCTGATGCCGGCCACCGGGTGGGCCATGGCACCGCTGTCGAAGGCGAGTCCGAACACCGCCTCGACGTCGCGGACGTAGCGCGACATGGTCGAAGTCAGATTGCGGGCGACCAGCAGATGGCGTTCGCGAACCGAGTCTAGTTCGTTTTGGTAAGATGTATTGCCTTCCCAGAAAGCCAGGACGGCGATCGGCACGCCAGCGATGAGAGTGAACGCGATGAACAACAGATGATGCATCCGCAGCACGAAGCCGGTCCGCCCGCCACCCTGCCGAACCGGCCGGCCCGCCGCCTGTACAGGCGCATTGCCGGGAGCACCGGTTATCTGCGTCGCGTCCACATGGTTGGCATTGGACATGATACGTTCTCTGTCATGGGTGTCGTCCGAGAGTATGCTCTAAGCGCGCGGCGAATGGCAAACCCGGGAGGAATAAATTTGCCTTCGGACTGATCGATTACCTTGGATGGCCGGCTTCCCATTTGTCAGCGCGAGCGAGTTCATCGCGGAATGCCACGGCGGATTTCAACACGGCTGCCCGGTGATCGTCCGGGATATCCTTGCGCAGGCCGATATCGTCCTGCGGCATTTCACCGGTCTTGACCGCTTTAATGACGTTCTCGATCTCCCCGGCGGCATGCCGGGGGGTCTGTAGCAGCACGAGTCGCTCGGCCTCCGCCTTGTTGGCGGGGGTGTGGCAATTCAGACAGGACTCGTCACGAATGCGTAATGCGAACGACCGGTAGCTTTGGTCCAGGGCCGCCAGGTTGGGATTGGCCGGACTGTACCGGGCGCCAAACAAAGAGACATGCGGTTGGTTGGCGCCATTGGCGTCCCGCCATTGCCATTGTCCGTCAAACGCCGGCGTCGTCACATGGCGATAGGTCCCGCGGCGTTCGTCGCTACCGCCGGCGCCCCGGGTCGCGACAAAGATCAGCCCCTTGGGATCAAGATACAGGCGCACCTCGTTGGAGGCCTCATAGGCGTTCCATTTGTCGGCACTGTGCCAAAACGGATACGGGTAATCGCCGGGCGGTAGAGCGTTACGGAAATAGGCCTCCATCCGGATGATCGGCGCATGAGAGCGCTTGTCCTCGTCCAACGACCAGCGTCCGGTGAAGGCGTACAGAGGCAGGTACATGGTCTGGAAGACCTGGCTGTTGAAATGCGTCAGCCCCTTCTTCTTGATCTGCTTGTCCGGCTGATCGCCGCCCCAGGCGATGGCGGGTTCGATCGGCAGCGTCAATGCCCGCAACGCTCGGGTGCAGGTTTCGAACGCGGTTTCGTCATTGTAAGCCGCCAGGGGGCAGGCAGTGGCAAGGCTTTTCGCCAGCGCGTCGGCGCGTGCCGCAACCGGTATCGCTGGCGGTTCGGCGTTGACTGCGCCAGCGGCAAGAAAGAGTACTGCACCCGTCAGCGCGAACTGAATTTGTTTCATAAATGATCTTATTCTGAATCGCCGTGTCGTGGCAATTTGTCTTTCGCCCGGGGTTGATCCGCCCCGGGCGATACGTCTGAAACTATGCCCGGGCAGCCTGACCCGTCTGGCGCCGGCGGCGCAAGCCGGTCAGGCCAACGAGGGAAACGGCGCAGATTGCCAGGCTGGACGGTTCGGCAACGACTTCCGGCAGACCAGCGTTTTGCGCGAGAGTCTGGCCGATGGCGATGCCGAGTGTCAGGGCATCTTCAACCGCGGCCGGGGTGTGGATGCCACCGACCACCCGGCTGAATTCCGACCCGTTCGTTCCGCTGGAGGCCGCCGAGAAGCTGTTGAAATTCTCGGTGATCGGGCAGATCAGCGGGCTGCCATTGGTGGCCGCCCCACTGGTGATGACCTGACAGTCGGGCTGACCGGTCGTGGGGTTACTGACGTAGTAAAAGGTTGCACCCACCGAGCAGGACACCAGCAAGCCGTTCGAGCCAAAATGGGCGGACCCACCGTTGCAGTAGTAGTCTGAGGTCGATGAAAAGCTGACGTTGTCGGTGCCGAAGAAGTCGGCCAGCACGGTTGCCGCGGCGCCACTGAAGGCCGGGTGACCGGCGACATAGTCGGGATGCGGCGGCGTCGCGATCAGCGAACTCCAGGACGTGTCGCAGGTGGTGAAGTCGCTGCTCCAATTGGCGCAATCCCTGATCGCGGTGGTCGGACGCCACAGGTTGTTCTGGTATTTGACGGTCCAGGCGGCAATGCCCGCGTCGTTCATCGACTCGCCCACCAGTCCGGTCAGTTGGGCGCTTTGCAGCAGGCTACTGTTTTGGCTGGTCATCGCGGTGTCGGCGATCTGCAACCAGTGGCCCGGCGGTTGAACCGTCGTGCCCGGATCGTTCCAGAACAGCGCCGCGTTAGCGGACGCCTGCGCCTGCGCACTGGTTTGGACGAAGCCCGCGGCGGCGCAGGCGGACTGCACGTTCGACGGCAGGCTGGAGAAGCCGCCGCTGGCGCCCTCGCACTCGGTCTGGAGCAGGCCGGTGGCGTAAGCCTGACTGGTGAGGGGCGGCGGGCCGCTGATTGTGCCTAAAGCGGTGGTGAGTTGGCTGCTGGTGATGCCGGTCGGCGTGGTCGTGTTCCAGGTTGGGAACATCTCAGGCCGGGTGGCGGGCGGCACATAGACACCGGCGGCTCCGGATCCGGTGGGTGTCTGGGGCGTCAACCCGTTGATGATCGACGCGATGGCGCCCGAACCGGTCGGGCTGAAGGTAGTGGAACTGTCAACCGCCGTGGCGGCGGCCGTCCCGATGGACAGGCCGTTGCTATAGGTGCTGGTGCTTGAGCAACCTGTGGAGTCGGTGGAGCAAAGCGAACTCAGTTCCGAAGACAGGAAGGTGGAGAGTTCCCCGGTGACGAGGCTGCCCAGCGCTACGTTGGACGTGCCGGTGGAAGTGCCGCCGGATAGCGAGGTGATCGATGTCGTCCAGACCGAATCGGTAAAGATGCTGTTCAGGGTGGTATACGCCGCGTAGGCAGCGGCGACGCTGGCGTTGGTGTTGGCGGACGAATTGCCGGTGGCGGTATAGCCGGAGAACGAGGCGATGGTGTTGCCGGTCGAGGCGTTGACCGCATCCGACATGGCGGCGCCGACCTGGGCGATTTCCCGTGCCACGTCCGGCGGGCCGGCCACCAGGCTGCCGGATGTCTGCTGTGTGATCAACAGAAACTCGTTGTTCCAGTCTTGCACCATGTTGTCCGCGTGCGCCGGTCGGATGCCCGCCGCGCCGCACAGCAGGGTGGCGGCAACGATCAGGTGGCCAACCGAGACGCGCGCTGTGCGCGTGGCGACTGTGGTTCTGTCGGAGCGGTACATCCGGTTTCCTGGCAATTTAAGAGACAAATTTGACGTTAAGAATAATCTGACATCGAATTCGTTGGCCAACAAGAGGTATTTGCGCCGAAACGTCCCTAAGTTGCAATAAAATATAAGACAGTGAAGGTTTATGGAATCAAGGACAGATTATCGAGACGGAGTCGACCCGGAGCCAGCGGCCGCGTCTTGTCCGAGATCGGTTCCCAACCCGATCACTGCCTCAGCACAATAAGCAGAACGCCACCCACAACGAGCACCAAACCCATGATATCATTGCGCTTTAACTGTTCATTCAGGTAAAATCGGCTGAACAGCAGGGTAAAGACGATCTCGATCTGCCCGACTGAGCGAACCAGCGCCACGTCGGTCAACGCGAATGCGGTGAACCAGCAGGCCGATCCACAACCGGACAAGGTGCCGGCCCACATCGAGCTTCTCCATGTGGTGAAGGTTTTGCGCAGCTCCGCCGGCTCCCGCCAGAGCAGCCAGCCGCCTTGCATCAGGGTCTGCAACGTATTGGTCAGTACCACCGCGAACAGCGCCTTGACCACCAGACTCGGGCCGGGAATCGACTGGTTCGCCAGCTTGATCAGCACCGTGGTGATGGCGAACAGGAACCCGGCCCCCAGCCCGCACAGCGCCGCCGGCTGCACCGTGGCGGCCAGCAGGTCGCGCGGTTTCAGGCCGCGGCCGGCGAGCGAGAGCGTCATGACCCCGCACAATCCCAGCGTGATTCCGGCCCAGGCAACCGGTTGCAGGATCTCATGCAGGACAATCAGTGCGATCACCGCGCTTTGGGCCGCCTCGGTCTTCGCATAGGCGGTGCCGACGGCGAAATTGCGATAGCCAAAGGACATGATCAGTAAATTGGTAGCTAGTATCTGCAACAGTCCGGCGGCGACGCAGTAAAGCAGGAAAGGCGCGTTCGGCACCGGCATGGGCGCGCCGGTAACCGCCAGTCCGGCCAGGAAAATCAACAGGGCCGTCGGTGCGCCATACAGAAAACGAACGAACCCGGCGGCGTTGACCGACAGCCGGTGGCGCAACTTCTGCTGCAGGGCCGTGCGCCAGCATTGCAGCAGCGCTCCGGCGATGGTGATGGGTATCCATGCGACCATCGCGCGGTCTCCTGATGATCGTCCGATCCAATCGGCGAGGGGGACGTCTGTCAACCGCCGGTGCGTGGGAAGGGCATTTTGGGACTCGACTCGGGGATCGGTCCGGGGGTATGTTCTTATTATGTTCACAGCCCTCACTATTCCTGAGATGCCGGCCGCGGGTGCAGTATCCTACAACGGGCCGTCCCTGGCGAGACCTGTTCTGGCCTGCGTTCCGGCCGGCAAGTTACCATCGCCGGCCATCGCCCTGCTACGGGAACGGATCGCCCGCATCGAACGTATCCATGCACCCGGCGCCGCGGACCGGTCCCTGCCACTGGGTATCGAGGCGATCGATCAGGCGCTGCCAACCGGCGGCATTCGGCTGGGCGCGCTGCATGAAGCGGCCTCGGCCGGCCCCGATACGGAGCACGCCGCCGCCGCCACGCTGTTTGTCGCCGGCATCCTGGCGCGACTCGAAGGGCCGGTGTTGTGGGTGCTGCGGCAGGCCGATCTGTTCGCCCCCGGCCTTGCCGCCGCCGGGTTGCAGCCGAACCGGGTGATCTTCGCCGAAGCCGGCAAAGACGTGCTGGCGGTCATGGAGGAAGGGTTCCGGCATGCCGGCCTGGCCGCGGTCGTGGCCGAACACACCGGGCGGCTGAGCCTGGTGGCCTCGCGCCGGCTACAATTGGCGGCGGAACAATCGGGCATCCTGGCCATCCTGATCCGCCGCAGCCCCAGTTTCGACGATCCGGCCCTGAACGAACCCACCGCCGCCGCCACACGCTGGCGGATCGCGGCACTCCCCTCGCCACCCGCCCTGGCGCACGCCCCCGACACGCCGGGCCTGGGGCGAGCCCGATGGCAAGTGGATCTGACGCGATGCCGCGGCGGTGAACCGGGGTCCTGGATGGTGGAGGCTTGCGATGCGACGGGTCGTCTCGGTCTGGTTCCCGACGTTTTCAACCGATCGGTTATGGCGGCCTGAAGAAGCGCGGGGCTCTGCCCCGGACCCCGCCAAGGGGCAGGCCCCTTGGAACCACTCATTAAGTGATCTGGAAGGGAGGGGGGCATCTCAGTCAGTTGTAACTTCCCGGATGCCCCCCTCCCTTCCAGATCACTTTAATAAACGGGATCGAAGGGGGCCTGCCCCCTTCGCGGGTCCAGGGCAGAGCCCTGGCCTTCCTGAGATCACCGTAACCGGCCGATTGGTAACCTCGGTAAACACAGCCGCGGCAACCCAGGGCCTGCAAGCCGGCATGAAGCTGGCTCAGGCTCAGTCCCTGGTGGCCGGGTTGGTGGTGCATGAGGCCGACCCGGCCGGCGATGCGGTGGCATTGCGGCGTTTGGCGGAATGGTGTGTGCGGTATGCGCCGTTGGTTGCGGACGATCCGCCGGATGGTTTGTGGATCGATGTCACCGGCAGTACGCATCTGCATGGTGGGGAGACGCGGTTACTGCGTGACCTGCTGCGTCGCCTGCATGCGCAAGGCCTGGCCGTGCGGGCGGCCGTTGCCGACACGCCGGCGGTTGCGCACGCGGTTGCTCGGTTTGGCGGTGGCGGTGTGGTGCCGTCCGGAGCGGCCGTCATGGCCGATTTTCCGATTGATGCTTTGCGGCTGCCGGCCGGCATGCTGGCGGATCTGCGGCTGATGGGGTTTGAGCGAGTTGGCCCGCTGGCCAAGGCCGCCCGGGCTCCGTTGGTCCGGCGGTTCGGACCATTGCTGGCGGCGCGATTGGATCAGGCGGCGGGGCGGCTGTTCGAGCCGATCATGCCGATCGTGCCGCCTGCGTTGATCCAGGCCAGATTGGCGTTTGTCGAACCGCTGCTGACGGCGGAGGCGTTCTCCACTGTCATCGGCCGGCTTGTCGAAATCGTGTGCGGTGAGCTGGAACGGGCCGGCCTGGGCGCCCGCCGGCTGGATTTGTTGTTCGAGCGGGTGGACGGGACGGTGCAGGCCATCCGGATCGGAACCGCCCGCCCGGGGCGCAATGCTCGGCATCTCGGGCGGATGCTGAATGAGCGGCTGGAGCGGGTCGATCCCGGACTGGGTGTCGAGGCCATGCGCCTGATCGTCGCCGCCGCCGATCCGGTGAAGCTGGAACAGGTGTCCCTGGTGGAGCCGGCGGCGCCCGACATCGCGCCGCTGGTGGACCGGCTGGCGAACCGGCTGGGCGAGGCACGCATCTACCGCATCGCTCCGCTGGAAAGCGATGTCCCCGAACGCTCGGTGCGCCTGATACCGGCGATGTCGCCGGTGATCGGCGGCTGGCCGGCCGATCTGCCGAGGCCCGTGCGACTGTTGGACCCGCCGCAGCCGGTGGAGGCGATGGCGCTGCTGCCCGATCACCCTCCGATCGCGTTCACCTGGCGGCGGGTGCGGCATCGGGTGCGTCATGCGGACGGCCCGGAACGCATCGCCGGGGAGTGGTGGAAGCGCGACCGCGAATGGATCTCGGTGCGCGATTACTTCCGGGTGGAGGACGAGGACGGCCGCCGTTTCTGGCTGTTCCGGCGAGGCAATGGCAGCGACGCGGATACCGGCGACATGCGCTGGTTCCTGCACGGGTTTTTCTGACCGATGCTACGCCGGCATCGCTTGAGCGCCGCCATCCACGCGCAGAACCTGGCCGGTCACGAACTCGCCCATCGGGCCGGCGAACAGGGCCACCGCTCGGGCGACCTCATCGACCAGCGCGATCCGCTCCAGCGTGTCGCTCTCGACCAGCCGCCCGGGATCGACCGCGCGGGTATTAAGGAACCGTCCGGTACGAGTGTCGCCGGGTGCGATGCTGTTGGCGGTGACGTTGAACGGCCGCAACTGCGCGGCGAGGCAGCGCGTGTAATGGATCGCCCCCGCCTTCGCGGTGGCGTAGATCGCTCCGTTGGTGCGACCGCCATAGGCGGCGGTGGAACTGATCGTCACGATCCGTCCGGCGCGGCGTTGCATCATGCCGCGCGCCACCACCTGGCAGACGAAGATGGTGCTGAGAAGGTTGCGCTCCAATACCGAACGGACGTCGTCCGGCTGAACCATGATGGCATCGTTCGGGTCGGGCTTGCCGCCCGCCGCACCGATGTCGCCGCCGGCGTTATGCACCAGTACATTCAGGGGACCGAGGGTTTCGGCGGTGGCGACGACCCGCTCGATATGGTCCATGCGGGTGAGGTCGCCCAGCACCGGGATGGCACGCACGCCGAAGGTTTCGGCGATCTGCCGGGCGGTATCGGTCAGGGTGGTGCCCTCGCCATACTCCGCCGGGCCGTTTTCCCGCATGCCATGCACGGCGATGTCGCAGCCCAGGCTGGCCAGCGTTTCGGCGAAGGCGCGGCCGAGGCCGCGGCCGGCGCCGGTCACCAGGGCGACTGTGCCCTTCAGGGGGGAGGTGGACATTGTGGGGACTCCGTTGCGGGGTCTGTGTTTGTCCGGCGGCGGCGGGGTGTCAATCCCGGGTGGGTATGCCGATGACGCGGGGTGATGAGACCTACACTGAACTGCAGGTCACCACGAACTACAGCTTCTTGCGCGGCGCCTCGCAGATCGAGGAACTGATGACCCGGGCAGCGGTTTTGCACATGAAGGCGCTGGCAATCACTGACCGGAACACCCTGGCCGGTATCGTTCGGGCGCATCAACGTGCCAAGGATGCCGGCATTCGGCTGATCGTCGGCTGCCGGCTGGATTTGACAGATGGGCCGTCGGTGCTGGTCTATCCAATGAATCGCGCCGGGTATTCACGGCTGACACGGCTGCTGACAGTGGGGAAAGGCCGCGCCGGAAAGGGCAAATGCGAGCTGCGTTGGCCGGATCTTGCCGAGGCATCCGAGGGCCTGATCGCGGTGCTTTGCTCCGACCCGACCGAAGCAAACATCCGCCGCCTGAAAGCGTCCTTTGCTGATCGAGCTTACGTCGGACTGACATTGATGCACCGCCCCAACGACGCAGTGCGGCTGCGGACAATCACGGACATCGCTCGCGCACAGGGCGTGCCGGTCGTTGCGACAAACGACGTGCTGTATCACGCCCCCGGGCGGCGTATCCTGCAAGATGTGCTGACCTGCATCCGCGAAGGCTGCACCATCGACGAACTCGGGCACCGGCGGGAACGGTCCGTCGTGCGGCACTTGCAGGAACCGGCGGAGATGGTTCGTCTGTTTTCGCGCCACCCGGACGCCATCGCCCGCACGCAAGACATCGCGGATCGTTGCCGGTTTTCCCTGGACGAGTTGCGCTACCAGTACCCGCACGAGGTCCGCATCACCGGCCTGACGGCGCAACAAACCCTGGAGAAACTGACCCGGGAAGGCGCTGAGCGGCGCTATCCGGATGGTCTTCCCGATACGGTCCGCACGCAACTGCTTCACGAACTGCGGTTGATCGACAGCCTGGACTACGCCCCGTATTTCCTGACGGTGGATTGCATCGTGCGGTTTGCCCGAAGCCAGGGAATCCTGTGTCAGGGACGCGGTTCGGCGGCCAATTCGGCGGTGTGTTTCGTGCTGGGCGTCACCTCGATCGATCCGACCCGCACCGGGTTGCTGTTCGAACGTTTCATCAGTGAAGCCCGTAAGGAACCCCCCGACATCGACGTGGACTTCGAACATGAGCGACGCGAGGAGGTCATCCAGTGGATCTACAACACCTATGGCCGGCATCGCGCGGCGTTATGCTCCACCATCATCCGGTATCGCGGCCGCGGCGCGGTGCGCGATGTCGGCAAGGCGCTGGGTCTGACCGAAGACGTAACGGGCGCCCTCGCCTCCCAGGTCTGGAGCTGGAGTGAGGAAGGCGTCGCCGAAGAACACGCCGCCGCGCTGAACTTCAACATGCAAGACCGCCGTCTGCGCCTGACACTGGACTTGGCTCGGGAGTTGATGGGCTTCCCGCGCCATATGTCGCAACACCCCGGCGGCTTCGTTCTGACCGAAGACCGGCTGGACGATCTGGTGCCGATCGAACCCGCCAGCATGGCCAACCGCCAGGTGGTCGAGTGGGACAAAGACGACATCGACGCGCTGCGCTTCATGAAAGTCGATGTGCTCGGTCTTGGCATGCTGGGCTGCATGCGGCGCGCGTTCGATCTGTTGGCGGAACACAAGGGCGAACGGCTGGATCTGGCGACCATCCCGGCCGAGGACGACGCCACCTACGCGATGATCCGGAAAGCAGACACGCTGGGCACGTTCCAGATCGAATCGCGGGCGCAGATGTCGATGCTGCCTCGGCTGAAGCCCCGCACATTTTACGACATCGTTATTCAGGTGGCGATCGTAAGACCAGGGCCGATCCAGGGCGACATGGTGCATCCCTACCTGCGCCGGCGCGAGGGTTTGGAAAAAGTCGAGTACCCAACGCCGGAATTACGGCGTGTGCTAGAGAAAACCCTGGGTGTGCCGCTGTTCCAGGAGCAGGCGATGCAGGTGGCGATTGCCTGTGCCGGATTCACGCCGTCCGAGGCCGATGCACTCCGCCGCAGCATGGCGACGTTCAAGTTCACCGGTGGAGTCTCGCATTTCAAGGCCAAGTTGATCGACGGTATGGTTGAACGTGGCTACACGGCCGAGTTCGCCGAAAAGACCTTTTCTCAAATCGAAGGTTTTGGCAGTTACGGATTTCCCGAGAGCCATGCGGCCAGTTTCGCGTTGATCGCCTACGCCTCGGCCTGGATGAAATGCCACCATCCGGATGTGTTCTGCTGTGCGCTGCTGAATGCGCAGCCGATGGGGTTCTACGCGACAGCACAGATCGTGCGCGATGCGGTGCTGCATGGGGTGGAGGTGCGGCCGGTCTCGGTGAACGAGTCAGCGTGGGACTGCACGTTGGAGGCTTTGGCTGAATCGGTGTCTAACTTAGTTCAATCAGACGCGGCTTTTCCCAATGTGTCATGGCCGGGCTTGGCCCGGCCACCCGGGACTTTGCTGGTATCGCCCAAGAAAGTCCCGGGTGGCCGGGCCAAGCCCGGCCATGACGGATGGGCAAATCCTCCCCGGCAAACGCCCTCTCCTGATGCCTATGGGGCTAAGTCCGGCCATGATACAAAGGGGCAATACGCCGTTCGCCTCGGCTTGCGTATGGTGAAAGGTCTCTCCGCCCCCCACGGCGAAGAAACAATATCCCACCGCCGCACCGGCTACCGCTCGGTCGAAGACATGTGGCGCCGCCTTCGCATACCGGTTGCTGCTCTGGAACGTCTGGCCGAAGCCGATGCATTCCAGACCCTGGGCCTGGACCGGCGTCAGGCATTGTGGGCCATCCGCGGCCTGTCCGACACGCGGCTGCCACTGTTCGATACGGTGCCAACCGAACCCGATGCCGAACCGGCGGTAGAACTGACAGCGATGACCGCCGGCCGGCAGGTGGTGGAGGATTACCGCAGCGTTGGCCTCAGCCTTCGCCGCCATCCCGTCAGTTTCCTCCGCCAGGACCTGTCGGCCCGCCGGATCGTCCGCTGCGCCGATCTGGTAACAATCCGCGACGGCAAACGGGTGGAGGTCGCCGGCATCATCCTGGTCAGGCAACGTCCCGGCAGCGCGCGCGGCGTGCTGTTCGTTACCGTCGAGGACGAAACCGGCCACGCCAATCTGATCCTGTGGCCGTCAGTGTTCGAGGCTCACCGCCGCCTGGTCCTGTCCGCCAGCATGATCGCCTGTCGAGGCAAGCTGCAACGTGAGGGCGAGGTGCTGCATGTCATCGCGGAACATTTGACGGATCTGTCCGGCCTGTTGCGCGGCGTGGGCGAACGCGATGACCAACCGTTCCCCCTGCCGCATGGAAGAGGTGACGAGGCCAGGCACGGGACCACGCCGGACCCAAGGGAAAAACACATGATCAACAGCCGTGATATCTACGTGCGGGATTTGACCATCAAGCGAGGGATCAAAGTGCCGACCAGGGATTTTCGGTAGGCATCACACAACCCCGAAACGATACCGCATGAACCGCCGATACACTTCCCCTGGCCGCAGCACGGTGGATGGAAAATTCGCATGGTGCGGCGCATCCGGGAAATCCTGAGGCTCCAGCGCCAAGCCGGCGGACTGCCGGTAAACGACGCCGTCATGTCCGGCAAACGCACCGGTCAATTTGTTGGCCGTGTACACCTGCACGCCCGGTTGGTTCGTAAAAACCTCCAGCACCCGTCCGCTCATTGGATCATGAACGCGCACCGCCGGTTCGGACGCATCCGTACCGAGCACAAAGCAATGATCGTATCCCAGGCCGTGAAACAACTGTGGATCGGGTTGGCGAATCCTGGCGCCCAGTAATGCTGGCTGCCGGAAGTCGAACGGCGTGCCGGAGACGGAACGGATTTCCCCGGTTGGGATCTGCGCCGCATCGGTCGGCAGGAAGGCATCGGCTGCGATCGTGACTTCATGTCCCAGCACCTCGCCGGGGCCGCCGAGGTTGAAATATGGATGGACACTCAGGTTCACAACGGTCGGTTTGGTTGTTCGTGCCTCGAACGTCAGCGACAGTGCATCGGCGTCCAATTCGTAGGTTGCCTGGACAGTCAACTCGCCTGGAAAGCCTTGATCGCCGTCGGGGCTGAGATGGCTCAGCACCAGCCGCGGAACCGATCCGGAAATCGCAGAGACAACGGTCCAAACTGATTTATCGAACCCAACCGCACCACCATGCAGCGTGTTGTCGCCGCTATTCCTGGATAGATTCCAGGTTTGGCCGTCCAATGCAAAACTTCCCCCCGCGATACGATTGGCATAACGCCCGAGCAACGTTCCGAACGACGCGCTTTTGGCGAGATAGTCGCTGACAGAGGCAAAACCGAGCAGCACGTGGGCGCGCTGACCGTGGCGGTCAGGGGCTTCGACGCTGACCATACGGCCGCCGAAATCGGTGATGCGAACGCGCAGACGGTCGTTCTCCAGTGTGAACAGCGCCGCTTCGTGTCCGGCTGGCGTTTGTCCGAATGGTTCGGATGGCAAAGATGTCGTCATCGGTCTTCCTCTTTGAGCTAAATGTTTTGTATCACGCCGGCATCGCGATCAACGGCGTAACGATAGCCGCCACTTCAACCCAGTTCGCCGCGGCAAAATGAGCGCCAGCCTCAAGCAACCGTTCCGCATGACCGTTTCGCACATGCGACCCGGCGCACAGTCCGATCACCGTCATCCCGGCCGCGACGCCGGCCCGCACGCCGCCCGGGCTGTCCTCGATCACCAGACATAATGCCGGCGCCACGTCCATTCGTTCCGCCGCCAGTAGAAAAATATCCGGCGACGGCTTGCCGCGAGCAACCATATCGGCGCTGAACACATTGTTGCCGAACATCTCCGCCAGGCCCAGCACATCCAGGCACAGCCGCAATCGTTCCATCGAACTGGATGACGCGATGCAGCGCGGCATGCTGGCAAATCGCGCGATGAACGCGCTGGCGCCCTCGACCTCGCGCAGGTCGATACGAAACCGCTCCAGCGTCGCCGCCTGTAGCGCATCGGCGAAACCATCAGGCACCGGTCGCCCGACCCCGCTTTCAATCGCCGCGACGACCTCTGCCGCGCGTTTGCCGACATAGCGGGTCAACGAGTCGTCCAGCATCGTCGGCAACCCCAACGCCGTGACCGCCTCCGCCAGAACGGTGTTTGCCAACGCCTCACTATCGGCGATCACGCCATCGAAGTCGAAGATCAGTCCACGCATCGCCACCCCCAAGACTTGCAGGATGCACCGAACCGGAGGACGCTGTCTGCAAACAGGGAGACAACGAACTATGGAATTCGGCATGTTTCACGAATTTCAGCGCCGCCCCGGTCAAACCGAGGCTGACGCCTTCACCGAATCCTTCGAACTGGTCGATGCGGCTGAGACCGGCGGCCTCGACGTCATGTGGCTGGCGGAACTGCACACCGCGCCTGAACGATCCGTCCTGGCCGCACCGCTGACCATCGCGAGCGCCATCGCCACGCGCACCAGGCGCATGAAGGTCGGCATTGCGGTCCAGGTTCTGCCGCTGTGTCACCCGCTGCGCATCGCCGAGGAAGCCGCCACCGTCGATCACATCAGCCACGGCCGGCTGATCTTCGGCGTCGGCCGCAGCGGCTTTCCGCGCACGTATCAAGCCTATGGCATCTCCTACGCCGAAAGCCGCGAACGCTTCGCCGAGGTGCTGGAGATTCTGAAGCGGGCCTGGACGCAGGAACGATTCTCATTCCACGGCCAGTTCTATGACTTCGAGGACGTCTGTCTGGTGCCGAAGCCCTACCAGGCGCCATACCCCGAACTGCGCATCGCGGTGAACAGTCCCGACACGTTCCAGCAATCCGGCGAACAAGGCATGCCAATCTTTGTTGCCACCCGCCTCGGCGATTTGAATGAACTTGTGCCCAATCTGCGCGTTTACCGGGAAGCCTGGGCCGCCGCCGGTCACCCCGGTCAGGGCAAGGTCTATCTCCGCGTTCCGGTCTATCTCGCCGCGACCGAGAAACAAGCCCGTGAAGAACCGCACGAGAGCGTGATGTTCTTCTACAAATACCTCGGCGAACGTATTGAGGCTTCCGCCGCCATGGAGGGGGCTCGTGCCATCGAAAACCGCGCTGAACGCGGCCAACGGCTACAGACCATCGATTACGAGGACGTGTTGAAAAGCAAGATCGTTGTCGGAACCCCGGCCATGGTGGTCGATCGTCTCGCCTCGCTCAAACAGACGCTTGGCCTGTCCGGGATCCTGGCCGAGATGAACTGTGGTATGCGCATTTCGCACGGGCAGGTCGCGCATTCGCTGCAATTGATGTGCAACGAGGTGATGCCACATTTTCGTGATTGATCCCGCGACTGTTCGCGTTCCCGGTGATGTCAACACCGCCTTGCCCTGCATGCGTTACTATCGCGGGCTGATACCGGTCTGGTACCGGGGAGCGTTTTGTTATGGCGTTATTGTCGTCTCACGCAGGTTCGGACATCCGGCCGCTGCGGCACTGGAAGACCGCCTCGGCGGCCGAGGCCGCGCGTTTGATCCAATCCGGCACCACCATCGCCGTGGGCTGGATCAGCGATGCCATGGCGACGGCATTGGCCGATGAGTTCATCAGCGGCACCGGGCCGGATGGGCTGACAATCGTCTATGGAACCACAAAGGGGGAAGGCCGCACGCATGGCCTGAATCTGCTGGCCCATGAAGGATTGGTGCGACGCGTGGTCGGCGGTCAATGGCATCCGGTGCCCCGCTTGCAGGCACTGGCCGCGGCCAACCTGATCGAGGCCTATAGCCTGCCCGTCGGTGTTATCAACCGGCTTTTCCGCGATATCGCCGGGGGCGCACCCGGCCATGTCAGCCGCAGCGGCCTGGGCACGTTCACCGATCCGCGCAACGGCGGCGGCAGGCTGAACCGGCGCACCCAGGAACAATTGGTGCGCCTGGTGCGCCCGGCCGGTGATGAGGCCTTGTTGTTCCGTGGCTTCCCGATCGACGTGGCATTGATCGGGGTCTGCTTCATGGAAGGCACCGGCGCCATCGCCATGACACGCGAATGCAGCACCATGGCTCGGGCCGTGCGCCAAAGCGGCGGCATCGTGATCGCCCAACCGGATCGGATCGGCACACTGGAAAAAGTTCCGTCAGGGAAGGTCATCGTAGCGGATTCGCTGGTCGATATCCTGATCGCGACCGACCTGCGGGACAGGATGGGAGAAACGTTTGCCTCGGTCAGGGCTCTCAGCACAGGTCAGCGCGAACTGATGCATTAGATGCCATCGGTCATCGGCATCTTGCCATCCTCTGGTTTGATGTGATCTGTTGTATCCATCAGAAAAACGGATGGGTGCGTGTACGGTTCGCTGCGCGACATCAGGCTTTTCGTATCCGTCTATGAGGAGCGTTCGTTCACCCTCGCGGCGGAGCGGGAGAACGCGACGCAATCGGGCGTGTCCCAACATGTGCGCAATCTGGAACTCGGCTTCGGGGTTCCGTTGTTCATTCGCGATAAGGGCCGCATTTCTCCGACTCCCGCCGGGGACGCGTATTATCGGCGGGCGATCGATGTCTTGCGGGCGCACGATGCCGCGGGGCGTGCGGTACAGGCGTATGTCAACGGTCTGGACGGACAGATCGTTGTCGGTCTGATGCCGACCATGACACGGTGCACACTGGCGCCCGCCCTGGCACGCTTCGTGGACGCGCATCCGAACGTCAAGGTGCATGTCACCGAGGGCTACAGCGCGGCGCTGACGCAAATGGTTCGTGCGGGCGACGTCGATTTTGCGATCGTTCCGGCTTTCTCCGATCCGGCCGGGCTGAAAAGCCGATTGTTCCTGCGCACGCCGGAGTTGCTGGTAACGGCGGCCAGAGGGTCGGCCACCGACTCCCGGCCGGTGCGGCTGGCAGACCAGGGTCCACTGAAGCTGGTTTTGCCAGGGCGGACCAATACACGCCGAGGCACATTGGAAACCTACTGCGCCACGGTGGGGGCCGAGATCACCCGGGTCATCGAGTTGGACACCATGTTCGGCACGCTGGATTTCGTGGCGCGGGGCGGCTGGGTGACCATTCTGCCGGCTTTGATGATGGATCGGGGGGCGACCCGGGGGTTCGATGTGCATCCGATCACCGATCCGGCGTTGACGCTTGATCTCGTGCTGATTGAGCCGGCACGCCGAACCCTGACCCCGGCGGCGGCGCTGTTTCTGGAGATGCTACAGCAGGAGGCTCGGCGTATCTCGGCCGTATGGGAGGGAATGCATCAGGAAAGCTGATGCCATCCGGCCAATCTTATGATTCCCGGTGAGTTACAGCCGTTCGTATAAGGATGCGTCAAAAAATGGTTCCGTTGACGGCGTTTCGCTGCGTCGCGCCGGGGCCGTTCGTGCGAAATCTCAGGGGACACACATGAAACTCGGCTTCTTCACCATGCCGATCCATCCGCTTGGCAAGGACTGGCGTCAAAGCCTGAGGGAAGACCGCGAGGCGTTCATCCTGGCCGACGAAGCGGGTTATGTCGAAGGCCTGTGCGGCGAGCATGTGACCGATCAGGCGGAAAACATTACGTCGTGCGCGATGTTCATCGCCACCCTGGCGAGTGTGACCAAAAATATCGTGCTGGGCACCGGCACGGTGAACATGCCGAACATCCATCCCGCGGCGGTGGCCGGCCAGATCGCCATGCTGGACCACCTGCTGGACGGCCGGTTCCTGTTCGGCATCAGCCCCGGCGGTCTGCTGTCCGACGCCGAGGTGTTCGGCACCCTCGGCCAGAATCGTCCCGAGATGTTCCTTGAGGGCATTGAGATGGTGTTGGCCATCTGGGCAGGCGAGGCGCCGTACAACCTGGAAGGCAAATACTGGAAGGTTTCCACCGAAAAAACGATCATGCGGGAGATCGGCCAGGGGCTGATCGCCAAGCCGTTGCAGCGGCCGCATCCTCCGATCGTTGTTACCGCCGTGTCACCGCATTCCAGCAGTGTCTCACAAGCCGGAGCACGGGGCTGGGATGCAATCTCGGCAAACTTCCTGCTGCCGCAATGGGTTAAGACGCATTGGCCGAAATTCGTGGAAGGGTGCGCAGCCACGGGACGAGTTGCCGATCCGGCGAGCTGGCGTGTCGCCAAAAGCCTGTGCGTGGCCGACGATCTTGCCACCGCCCGGCGGTATGCGACCGACGCGGACAGCCCGTATCGCCAGTACTACAACTCACTGTTCACCAAGCTGAAGAAGAACGGGCGGTTGATCCTGTTCAAGACGCACGCCGAACAGCCGGACGACGAAATCACGCTGGATTATGTGTGTGAGAAGCTGATCCTGTGGGGCACGCCCGATAAGGTTGCCGACGATATTCTGGCGTTCCGGGAGGAGGTCGGCGACTTCGGCACCCTGTTGTATGCTGGCAAGGATTGGGCCGATCCGGCACTCGGCCGCCGTTCGATGATCCTGGCGGCGGAGCAAGTGATGCCGAGGGTCAATGCCGCGATCGGGACGCGCGTCGCAGCCTGAGTCCGGACCTCCATGTCTTGTGTAAGGGTCTCCAGCCGATTCGTATAAACAATGTCCGATCCCCACTTATAAGGGCCGAACATTGGTTGGAGACGGAACATGAGTATTGGATTTCTGGTCGTCGCGGTCATCGTCGTGCTGATCCTGGTCCGGTCGGTGCGCATCGCGTCTGAATGGCAGCGGGCGGTGATCCTGCGGTTGGGGCGTTTCCACAAAGTGAAAGGGCCAGGCATCTACCTGGTGTTTCCGCTGATTGACGCCGTGGCCCAGGTGATCGACCTGCGCATTCAGACCACCATGATCACCGCCGAACAGGCGCTGACCCGCGACACAGTGGCAGTGGGCGTCGATGCGATCGTTTTCTGGCAGGTGGCTGACGCCGAGGCTGCCGCCGTCCGCATCGCCAACTACCGCGAGGCCATCGAACGCGTCGCCCAGACCAGCCTGCGGGAAATGATCGGCGCCACCGATCTGTCCAAGCTGCTGTCAGACCGAAAAACGGCGGACGAGCAGCTTCGCGTCACCATTTCCACGAAAACCGCTACCTGGGGTGTGACCGCCAGCAGCGTCGAGATCAAGGACGTGTCGATTCCGCGCGAACTTCAGGACGCCATGAGCCGGCAGGCCCAGGCCGAGCGCGAAAAGGATGCTCGGGTGACGCTGGCCTCGGCCGAGAAGGCGATCGCCGAACAGATCCTCGAAGCCGCCAAACTGTATGGCAGCGATCCCAACGCTCTGAAGCTGCGGCAGATGAATTTGCTATACGAGATGAACAAGGAACGCGGGACGACGGTGTTGATCCCGACCGATATGGCGAACAGCCTCGGAACCGTGGTGGGCATTACGCAGGCATTACAGGCGAATTCTGCTTAATCCAGAGGCGGGCGGCGGCCCAAGTTAAGGGCTGCCTAAATATGTGGCGTTTATGCAACACGATGAACGAAGCGACTCTAGCATGTTGCGGCGCAGCAAATAGCCCTTGCATGCTGCGCCTGCGAAGCCCATTCTCTGGGTCGCAGAGGCGCTTAGGCGCGCTGCTTTCTTGGACGTTTCCTCCCTAAACTTCGGCGGTGCCACAAGCACCGCCGTTTTTTTTGGCCGAGCGCCGAAGGGTGGAAATCTCGCGATCGAACCGGACGAACGGTTTTGTGGCGTGGATGGACATGGTCTTCGGACGTGGCTGCGCGCGTCTTTAACGTCCCTACCAATGGCCGTAAAAAAATGCTGCACCGCAGCAAAAACCTCTTGCATGCTGCGCCTGCGAAGCGCACTCTCTCATTCGCAGAGGCGCTTAGGCGCGCTGCTTTCTTGGACGTTTCCTCCCTAAACTTCGGCGGTGCCACAAGCACCGCCGTTTTTTTTGGCCGAGCGCCCCAGGGTTGGAAATCTCGCGATCGAACCAGAACGGACGGCCTGTTGACAGGGGTGGACACTGTCCTTGGACCCGGCGCGACCTTATTCCAATCGGCGTTGACACCGACTCTCCGCCGGCCGTACCCGTCATGCCCACGAAGGTCGGCACCCACGTCATTGATAAGTTAAATTAATTCAAATACGTGGATGGTGCGCCTTCGCGCACCATGACGATGTGAGGACGATCCGCGTGTGTCAGTGTCAATGCGGGTTGGTATTATTTGATGTCAAAATCGAAGGTAGCAAAAAAATGCTGCACCGCAGCAAGAATCCTCTTGCATGCTGCACCTGCGAAGCGCACTCTCTCACTCGCAGAGGCGCTTAGGCGCGCTGCTTTCTTGGACGTTTCCTCCCTAAACTTCGGCGGTGCCACAAGCACCGCCGTTTTTTTTGTCCGGACGGCCGGGGTTGGAAATCCCACGATCGAACGGTCTTTTGATTGGCAGGGAAACCGCTCTCGGACCCGGTCGCGCGTCACCACGAAGACCGCAAAATAATGCTGCACCGCAGCAAGAATCCTCTTGCATGCCGCAACCGCGAAGCGCATTCTTTAACTCGCAGAGGCGCTTAGGCGCGCTGCTTTCTTGGACGTTTCCTCCCTAAACTTCGGCGGTGTCAAAAGCACCGCCGTTTTTTTGTCCGCCGCTCGGCGGTATCGCCACGGAGACTCCGATTCGGCGGAAACCCGCCATCGTGGCCCGGCTCAGCGCCGGGCCATCACGGAAAAGTGTCTAAAAGGTATCGTCGGAGCTACCGCCGCCACCGCTGTCCCAACCACCACCGCTATCGCTGCCACCGCTGGTGTCGGTCCATGTGGAATCGGTGCTGGCCGGTTGATCCCAGGTGCCGTTATCGACGTAATCCTGGTTGCCCGCCGGCGCCGCGCCGCCCTGATCCCAGGTGCCGGTATCGACGTAGTCCTGCGACGGGGGCGTTGCCCAAGGGCTACCGCCCATCGGCGCCCCGCCAAACCCGCCACCGCCAAATCCACCACCGCCGCCAAAGCCCTGGTGGGGAGAGAACAGGCTCATGAGCGCATTGCCGGCCACCATTCCGCCGGCCACACCGGCTGCCGTGGTCAGTGCCGACCCCAGGAAGCCGGAGCCGCCGCGCTGCTGGAACATGCCCTGCTGGTAGTTCGGCGGATATTGCGGCGGCGGTGGCGCGGATTGTTGATAGTACGGCTGCTGAGGCGCGCCCTGGCCAGCGCCTCCCTGGCCACCCCAGCGGGGATCGCCACCCGGAGGCGGAGCCGACTGTTGCCGCCCGCCGCCGAACAGGCCGCCCAAAAAGCCGCCGCCTGATTTTTGGCTGGCCTGCTGGGCCTGTTGCACGGCTTGCTGCGCCTGCTGAAGCTCCCACTCCAGTCGCTGGATGCGGTTTTGCGCTTCGACCAGCGCATGCTCCTGCACGAACGCGAGTTGCGTTATGCGGTAGCGCGCCTCCGGGTATTGCGCGAAGGCCTGACCGATGAAGGCATCGGCGTCCCGGTCGATGGGCGGCAGAGCGGGCTGGGTTGTCGGCACCGATCCGCCGGCAAAACCCGATGGCTGCGTTGCGCCGCCAACCCGGGCGATGAACTTGCCGATAATGTCGCGTTCTTCGTTCGTCATGGGGTACCCCCTCTAGGTCAGGAATCGACCCGAACGGGCGGAATGTGGCGCTGATCGGGCTGTCATTCAATGCCGGGATTAAACGGTTCGCCCAAACCGGATCGAACCGGCGCATTTTTGAACGGGTTCTGGGTAAACCGGATCACGACCGCTGACGGGCAAGCGAACCCCATGCCCGCGCAAACGCCCGGACATGGGGATGATGGCCAGAGCGAAGGTCTGGCCGGGAGGTTGCTTAGGCCCCCCTCTCGGACGTCATTGCCAGCATCGACCGACAGCCGATGTCAGGTCAGGCCACGCTCCTCATAGACTTCCTTGGCAATCCGCGCGGCCGTCATCGATCCCGGCCAACCGGAGTAGAATGCGAGATGGGTAATCACCTCGGCGATTTCGTCTTTGGTGACGCCATTGTCCAGCGCCCGGGCAAGGTGGCCGCGAAGCTGTTCGGGACGGTACGTGGCGATCAGGGTGGCGAGGACGACCAGGCTGCGATCCCGCTTGCTGAGGCCGGGGCGTTCCCAGATATCGCCGTAGATGACGGTCTCGGTGACTTCGATCATTTTCGGAACAGTGGCACGAACGGCGTCGCGGCCGCTGACGGGTGGTTTGGTCATGGTTCGTTTCCTGTCGTTTCTTTGTGGCGAGTTCTGGCCCAATCCGTCATGGCTCGGCTTGTCCCGCCACTTGCCAGCGGCACCGTCAAGGCAACGGTGGCGCGGACGAGCCAAGACATGACGATCAGAGAATAATCGGACGGCCCGATTAAGCCTCCCGAGTCGTCTTGATCCGATCCCCGCCGGGACTGGCCCTATAACGCTATAGAGCCATTACCCGTCATGGAGAGGCGTGTGAAAAAGGCTGTGCCGGCGGCCGTTAGTAGCCCTTCATGCCGGTTGTTTCTGTTTCAGCCGCGTCGAAATTGCACTCAACCGAGATCCCGTCCGGGTCCAGATAAAACAACTGCGTCATGTTGAGGCGTGGCAATACGCGTTCGTCGAATTTGATGCCGTGCGCTTGCAGGTTGGCGCGCATCTCTTTCAAACCGTCGCAGGAGAACGCGATGTGGTCCAGGCGGCCGGTCGGGGCCGGGTAGGACGGGCCGTCGGGGATCTGCGGATCTTCCGGGCGATAGCCGATCAGATGCACCGTCGGGATATCGCCGCAATACAGCCAATATCCGGGAAAGTTCAACGGCGGGCGGTCGCCGGCTTTCAGGCCGACGATGTCCTGATAAAAGTCCTTCGTACGCTCCAGGTCACGGACCTTGATCGTGTAGTGATTCAGCGATTGTGCCGGCATCTTTCGTCTCCCTCTAGAACTGGTTTTCGGGTGGCAGACCGAGCATGATTTGCCCGACTGATTCGTAGTGGAGCTGGCGGCCCTGGGACTGTTGCGCAACAGTGTTGATATCGCGGAGCCGCCGCTCAAACGGTTGGTCTTCGAACACCGCGACCGAACCGGCGCAGTGGAACATTGTGCTGGCGATTTCGCGTGACTGGTTGATCGCCCAGGTCGAGGTCAGGCGCATCATCGCCGCGTGGTGTTCGGTCATCTCGCCGTTCCTGACGACGTAGTCCCAAATCTCGTCCAGCGTGTTGTGGTGGAACGCGCGGGCCGAGTGCCATTTCGCCTCGCACTGCGCCAGTTGCGATTGCACCACGTTGTTTTCCCGCATCGGCTTGGCGGCGCCGCGGGAGACTTTGGTGGCGGGCAGGGACAGGAACGCATCGATCATGCCGCGTGCGAGGCCCAGTCCGACACCGGCGAAACCGGCGGAGTAAAGCTGGCTGCTGCCGAAACGATATAGCGGTCCTTGCTCGCGGCGATCGACCGCCTGGTCGCGCAGCATGGTGTGGTCGGCCGGGACGAACAGGTCTTTCACCACATATTCATTACTGGCGGTGCCACGCAGGCCCAGCGTGTGCCAGATATCGACCATGGTCACGCTGGACTTCGGAAACAGCATCGTGCGGGTTTCCCTGGTGCCGGCGACCTTCATGTGGGCACCGAGCCAGGTGGCGTTCTGGCTGCCGCTGGCGAAGCGCCAGGTGCCGGAGATGCAGTAGCCGCCTTCGACCCGTTCCGCTTCGAACGGTGCGCCGGGCGGTCCCCAGGCCAGGATGCCATCGATCGGGCCGAAAATTTCCTTCGCAACGTTCGGTTCCAGGTAGGCGGCGGACATCGAACAGCCGTTGCCCTGGCAGACCACCCAGGCGACGGAGCCGTCGGCGCTGGCCAACGCCTCTGTCACGCGGGCAAAATCCGACGGTTTCATCTCCATGCCGCCGATTGAACGGGGCTGGAGCATACGGAAGAAGGTGCTCTCCTTGAGCGCGTTAACGATAGGCGGGGTAAGTTGCCGCTGTTTGTTGAACGCGTCGCCCTCTTGCTTGATCAAAGGGTGCAGCGCGAGGGCGCGTGCCACCTGGGGGTGGACCTCAGACATCCGTAAGCCTCCGCATCATGGCGTGATCGCCGTTGGACGGAACGATGACGCATTTCCCGCCGGATGCAAAGTCAGGCGGCTATTCGGCGGGGCGTCAATAGCCGGTCAGGTGTGTTCACGTTCGGACAGATCGGCAAAATTCCTGATTTTGACGGTGTGATCCGGGAAACGGGCAACGATTTCCAACTCTCCGCCCATCGCCTCGATGAAGCGGCGCAACGTACTGACGTACATGTCAGTACGTTTTTCGATCTTTGCCACTGACCCTTGGCCAATCTGGAGGGTCTGCCCAAGTTCTTCCTGCGACAGTTTCATGGCGCGCCGCACTTCAGCGAGGTCCATCTGTTCGCCCAAACGCTGCGCTTCGATTTTGGCTTCGGACCTTGCGTCGGGTGACATGCGGGCACGCAAATCCGCGAATGAGTGCCTACCGGTCATGGTCTTTCTCCTTCTTTAACTCAGTCAAATGCTCGTCGTAGAGGTCATCCGCAATTGGGATCATGCGGTCGTAGAAGCGTTTGTCGCCGGTCTTATCCCCGCCGATCAACAGGATCGCCATACGGCGGGGATCGAAGGCGTAGAAGATTCGCAATGGTTTGCCGCCGCTTTGGATACGAAGCTCCCGCATATGTGGATGCCTTGATCCTTTGATGCCGCTCGAAGAGGGGAACGGCAGATTGGGGCCACGTTCCTCGAGTTTTTGGACGTGAGCATCCACGCTGACGTGCTCAGTGCTTGTGAGGGTGTCCCACCATGCCCCGAACTCATCCGTGTATTCGATCGGCCATGCCATAGGAGGCATAGTATGCACCCGAAGGTATGTTTACAAGATGTTTAGCCCAAGGCAACCACGCACTGCCTTAGCGACGGGCGCGGCTATTCGGCGACCGGCGCGGTGGTTGGGCGTTCCAGTTCCCGGTCCACGGCCGAAATGGATTTCTTGCCGGTTTCGAAACCGAAGAACAGGAAAGCGCAGCCGCACAGCAGCATCCAGCCGGCGAAGAAGGTGAAGGACGGGCCGATCGCGTCGATCGTGGCTTTCGGCGTGACGATGTCGGACGATCCGACCATCAGGGCGAGACCGAGCGGGCCGATGATCTTGCCGAGACCGCCGAAGCCGTAGGACGCGCCCATGCCGGTGGTGCGCAGGCGGGTCGGCCAGACCTCGGCGAGGTAGGGGCCAATGATCGCAAACCCGCCGTCGTAGAAGAAGTCGGCGACGACGATACTGAGCCAGAATAGGGAAATACCGTTGGCGTAGGTGTCATGCAGGTAACCGGCGGCGGCGATGGTGACGGCGCCTCCGAAGCCGGCCAGCATACCGGCGTTGCGGCGGCCGATGGCGTCGGAGAGCCACGCGAAGGTGATACGGCCTGCTATGCCGGCCAGTTTTACGTAGAGGAACAGGTAGGCGGCATAGGCCGGTGTGACGCCCAGTTGCAGCACGAACAGCGTCGGTGCCCACAGGCCGATGCCATAGGACGCGGTTTGGGCGCCGATGCTGGCCATGAACGAGACGGCGAGGCTTTTGGGGTAGAGAAACAGGTCGCTCCAGGGGGCGACGTTCTGTTTCGGGGCGTGGGTTTGCAGCGGCAGGTCTGACGGCTTTAATTGCAGCGCCCAGGCGAGCGATTTGCGGGCGTCCTCCGCTCGGCCTTGGGCGATCAGCCAATGCGGGGATTCGGGGACCCAGGCGCGCACCAGCAACGTGAACGCGGCGGGGACAACGCCGACCAGGAACAGGCCACGCCAGCCGATCGTATCGGTGGTGAAGGCGGCGAACGACGACGCGATCATGACACCGAGCGGAATGAACACGGTGACGAGGCCGCCGATGAAACCACGCATGCGGGCGGGAACGAATTCCTGCACCAACGGCAGATCGACGCAGTAGAGGCCGCCGACTCCGAAGCCGACAAAGAAACGAAAGAACGACAGGTACCACCAGCCGTTGTCGGGCGTGAAGGCCAGCGCGCCGCTGGCGAGGGAGAAGTTGACGATCGTGGCGATGAACACCACGCGGCGGCCGTATACGTCGGCGAGGCGGCCCCAGATGACGGAGCCGAGGATGGCGCCGACTCCGGATGACAGCAGGATGATGGAGGACTGGCCGAAGGTCAGGTGCCAGGGCTTGATGATGAAGGCGAGGACGAAGCCGATCAGGTAATAGTCGAAGAATTCCAGCATGTCGCCGATGATCGCGGCCGAAATGATCTTGATCTGATTGGTGGTCAGTGTCTTGGCGTTATCCAGGCGTCGGAACATTGCGCGATTCTCCCCGTCCCGGATTGGTCCGGGTTGTTGGGGAGGACGGTGCCTGAAACCGGGGCGGCGTCAAGTTGGCGGCAAGACTGAGGGGCCGCCGATCCGGCGGTTAACCGTTGACGATACGTTTGATCTCCAGGCGTTTGTTACCGAAATTGAGCAACAGGCAAAGCCAAAGGCCGGTGGCTTTGAGATAATTCATGCTTTGGGCATGATGGATCGCATCCAGTGATTTGACGGCCTTCAGTTCGATAAGCACGGCGTTTTCGACCAGCAGGTCTGCCGTGTAGGCGCCGACGACCGCGTCTTTGTGAGGTGGTCCCGGTCGTTTGGACAGCCCAGCGGCGTTGTTAAGCTAATCCCTGGTTCATCATCATGCCGCCAGACCGACCGTTGCCTGCTCACGGGCATGCCCGT
>Ga0316223_1000620_pt1 | contig 40869 bp, 51 predicted proteins | sample TBH18009metaG_FD_206007 | JGI IMG/M metagenome (GOLD analysis project Ga0316223, IMG submission 206007) | Freshwater microbial communities from Trout Bog Lake, Wisconsin, USA - TBH18009 | ecosystem: Environmental > Aquatic > Freshwater > Lake > Hypolimnion/Profundal zone | place: USA: Wisconsin...
TCATGAAGAAGCGAATGGCTGACAGAAACGGCAAACAGGTTTTTAAGGGAAATCTTAAATTAATTAAGAGCTCATATAGGGGTGAGGGAAATGCGCAATTCTAAATTCATATTATCGTCATGGCTTTCGGTGGCTGCCACTGTACTGGCTTTAGGAATTCCAACAGCCGAGGCTGCAGGTGGACCTCCTAATGCCGCAAATGGTCAAAAAATATTTACAGAAGGCAAAGGAGATGCAGTTCAGCCTTGTCAAACATGTCACGGTGACAAGGCGCAGGGAAACGATGCGATGGGTGCCCCTCGTTTGGCTAACATTGGCTATGGTTATGTTGTCAAGCAGCTTACAAATTTGGCTGAAGACAAACGTACTCCTGGTGGAGTTGGCGCGGTGATGCCAGGCTTTGCCAAAGCTCTTAGCGAGCAAGAGCGTCGCGATGTTTCAGCCTACGTGAACTCACTTAAAACAACGCCTGAATTGTCAGATCTTAAAGACCTGAAGGCAGCAGGAACACCCGTGGGTGAGCCGTACAAGGGAGCTGAAATTGCTGAACATGGGACGCCTAAAGTGTCGGCCTGTTCATCTTGCCATGCATATAATGGACGCGGCGCTGATCCGGTATTCCCGCGTATAGGCCAGCAAAAATATGTATATCTGATTAACCAATTGCACAATTGGCGCGCCAGCGATGCAGACGTTGCAGGCGGTGCAATTGCCAGAACAAATGATCCTGCAGGCATGATGCGCGGAATTGCAAAGAAGCTGAGTGATGAAGATATCCTTAATGTTGCCGCTTATCTTTCATTTGCTTCGCCAACAAGGGGCGCTGGTGATGCAGCTCCGGATAATGCAATGTTGTTGCATGCGGTATCCAAGTAATATCTGATAGATAGTCAAGCTGTTGCACTGAATTTACAGGTAACCCCCGCGCCGCTTTACAGGGTGCGGGGGTTTTGCATTTAAGATGAAAACAGTATCAAGCAAAGGGTATTAAAGTATGGCAAAAAGTGGTTTGAAGCGTGGAGAAAAAATCCTGTTTGGAGTGGTTGGGCTAATAGGTGTTTTTGCGATTGCCAGCTTTATCATGCTCGAAGTTGTCAGGTTCCGCATGGATAAACCGATGTATCCAAGCCATATTCACTATGATTTTTCAGCAGTGGGATTGCGCGGTTCAAACACCTTTCGCAAGGCTGAATGCACACAATGCCACCGCGCAATTCAAAACGGTACAAGCGCAGGGGTGGATTTGGACGGTATAGGTTCGAAGCGTACCCTCCAGTATTTGCGGGACTTTCTGAAAAACCCGGAAGCAACCTATGCTGCTGCTACAATTGATCATGGTCCGTCCCCGAAGGGCGCTGCCTATGTGGCAAAAATGCCGGAGGCCGATTTAGAGGACATCGCCGTTTTCCTGTCTGAGTTGCGAGCAGACCAAGGCTCAGCGGTTGCGCGACTTCCTATGGAAGGGCGTTCTGGATTTATCGACGAAATGGTTAAGGTATGGGCACCGGATAGCTGGAAGTCTGATTATAAGGATGTGCGTGAAGAAGTGAAATTAAACGAAAAAGGTAAGGAAAATGAATCAGGAAAATAATGAGCCTTGGGTTCAGGATAAAGAATACACAAAGTACACGTTGTGGTTTATTTACGCATGCATCATCTACAGTATCATAGGTTTCTCATGGGGGGCACTAATGGGAGGGATACCGGCTTTCAGGGATATGGTAGATTACAGCCCCCCTCATGGACACCGGATCGTATTGGCACATACTCATATAAATCTCCTGGGGTGGGTGGAGATGGCTATTTTTGGCGCCGTTTATTATCTCGTTCCACGATTGGTTCGGCGTCCAATCTACAGTATGCGCTTGGTTAAAGTACATTTTTGGACACACAATTTTGGTCTGCTTGGGGTGGTAGTATTCTTTACCGCTGCTGGTGTGGCAGGCGTTTATTCACAGGATCCCAGTGATCATACCGCCTCTCACTTCATGGCACTTTCCGGGATTTTTGGTAGCCTGGTATTGCTGGCAAACATTATATGGGGATACAACATTTTTCGTACATGCTCCGGTTGGGACAAGCAATAATGAGAAATTCATGCCTACGGTTGCTGGCAGTTGGCTTGCTCATCTTGATCAGTGGCTGTGGGCAGGAATACAGTTCAGGTTTACAAAAAGGATCATTAGCCCCAAGGTTGCCCACAAAAACCCTTGCGGACGTAGGTGGCGATATGAGCAGGATAACCACATACCGGCAACCCGACCCGCGCATGTACCAATATTCATTAGACAATGCGTTGGCACTTGGCAAACCAATCGTGCTTGAGTTTGCTACACCAGGTCACTGCACCGTGTGCGATGAACAATTGCAAGCTATCAAGGCTTTGCTAGGAAAGTATCAGAATCAGGTGTTATTCCTGCATATGGATCAATATCAAAATCCTCAAGCATTTAAAGCGTATAAGGTGATGGGGGACCCGTGGACTTTCTTTATTGACGAAAAAGGAATTGTTCGCCAGTCACGACCGGGGCGCATGCTCTATGAAGAAATGGAGCTTGGAATTAAGTCCATACTGGTTCCGGAAACAGCAAACCGAGCCAGTTGAAATTCATTTATTCGAATTGCTATTTCTTATCTATGATATTTCGCACGTCGAATAACTAAGCCTAACATAAGGATGTGCTTGGATAGACTCCTTGCAATCAATAAAAGTGCCATAAAAATTATGAGTGAAACACGCTTTGATTTGTCGCGAGACACCAAAGGAATGATGTGGGATCTGCTTCTTTATATTCCGACCGTGGTGGCTCTGCTGTCTATGGCTGCAAAGTTCTGGTATGGAGACGATGCAAATTTGGCGTATTTGTTAGTTTTTCTGGCAAGTTTCTTTTGCATTGCCGGAGCAAACAGGGTATTGAAAACTCGGCTAATGATATTGCCTACCGCACCCGTCGCGATTGAAATTGACAAAGGTTCTCCGGGGCTTGTATTACATAATGGCAAGCGTGTTGAACTCGTGAAAGAATTAAAATTTTATTCAGATTACGCAGGACGCACTTTTGGTTTAACGGGGATCGACAATTCAGGACAACGACTGCAATTTGTGTTTCACAAGGGGCAGTTTGCCGATCCTGATAAATATCAAACGGTGCAGGATAAACTTAGAAAGTGCTGTTAAATTACGTTGTTTGGAAGTCTGTCTTAATGATTTAATTATCAAACACGAGCACATATAAAGAGTACAACATCACCGCAACAAACAATCCAACTGCAATCTTCACTGACTTTTCAGCATATTTACTTTGCTTGGAGAACAATTCTTCATCATCAAGTTTCTCGCTCACGGTGAACCCCACATAATTAATAAAAGCAGACCATTTATGCTGGTCAGATAAGGTGCAAAGCAATTTTTCAGTATCTAACTAAAAATTTGCAAAGTTTACTTAAGCCCCTTGCGACGTCTGATTACATCTCTGGCCATCAACGAAATTGCAATCAGATCAACAAGGCAAATAAGAATAATGAGCATTTCTTCAGTGTCTGGGCTCACTAATCCTCCAACCAGCATATGCATGACAAAGCCCATGATAAACAGGGAGCTAATAGCAACAACCAGATAGACAGCTGCTTCTTGGATTATCTTGCCCATGCGCTACTTTCCTGTAGTGGCAGAGCCTGTGTCTCTAAACTGCAAGAGAACCCCACCCGGTAGCAAAGCAACCGTTTCAACAAGATCTCCGCCCACTGAAGCAAGATTGCGGGCGAGTAAAATGTTATCCGGACGCCTTGGGTCAAAGAGTAAATGAGTAAAACCATGCAACATTGCAAGTTGAGATTGGGGATCTTTGGCGGCAGGAGGTAGGGGGAAAGTATCACATTTACAGGCAATCATTGTGCGACTGGGCCACTGGCTGGCAACCCGCAAACGATTCGAAACAGAGCTATTTCCAGCTGCATCAACTTTACGGGCATTTTCAGAGGCATCGGAAAGGAGTTTAATTAGTTGGTCCTGATCAGGCAATATTCCAAGTTGCCGAAGTGTATATTGTGATTTATCGGCTTGCATAAATAAAATTGAAAGTAGCATGATAAAAAATAGAGCAATGCCGCGCTGACTAAGCATCCCGCCGGTTGGCGTCTTGGCAGTTCCCAAGAGTAGAGGGAATCCATAAAACAAAATCAAAATCAGTGCTATTAAAACCCATGCAGAATCACAAGTTGTAATGCCAATTATTAGGGCTACAAATAAACTTTGGCCTATAAAGTCTTGGCGAATAAGTTGAAATTTCTTTAAAAGCACAATGACAAGGGCTAGTAAAGTAAGTGTGCCCACAATCCAGCGCAATGAAGATGCTTCATTACCTACAATCGAACCAAGGGTGACTGTGGAGAGGTTAATGATTGGATTTTGAAACCAGTCCAAACTATTCCAACCATATCGTATAAGCAGGGTTGCCACAACAACAAATATAATGCCAATAAAAAAATATTTTTGTTGTTTTTTATCGATTGGATGCTTGAACCACGTCCATAACAACACTAGGGGATAAGCTAGGCCAATGGGATGCAAACTGACACCGAGGGCGCAAATGAATAGTTGAGCGAAAAACCATCCACCGAAGGGAAAGGGTGCGCTACGATAGGATTTATCCAGCCAGGAGCCCAACAAAAAAACCAGCAACAAGTACACTCCGGGAGAAAGAGTGTCGGTGAGGATAAGGGGCAAGGGAGAGATAATAAATAAACCGGTGGCAATCAGCGCGGTTTCAGAGTCTGACTGGTTTTGCTTCCAGTCATGCAATAACCAGGCAGCCAAAGCGAGAAAAAAAACAGTGAAAATCTTGGCCGCAAAAATGCTTCCGGTCCAAATAAATCCAGCAGGTATAAAAAGTAGGACACGAAGATCGGGAGCGCCAAAATGTACCGCAGAACTGGCTATTTGATCAGCAACTGACCAGACCAACAAAAGACTTCTCGTAGCCCCTTCATCGAGGTTGTAAGCGTCTTGGCGAAACAAGAAAAGAATAGCACTTCCCCAGAGGAGCAAGACAAAGTAACTCCAAAATCGAGGGGAAAGCCGAGATATAAAATTAACGTTCATACATTTGTAAAGTTTAATATTGACACGATTTAAGTTTGAGTTTATACAGCAAACCTTACCCACAAACTTCGGGATTGGTGAAGATTGTTTATGCGAAACTTGTAATAAAAATGCAAGCATTGTAATTGGTGTTTATTTATTCTTGACAATGCTGCATGCAGGGTCTTATTATAGCAGCTATTTCGTCTTAACGGGCTTGCTATGCTTGTCGCGTGGGGGAGATTGAAGATGCTGTATAGCTAAATGCATCAAAAGCCGGGTCAGTTTCTAAAAGATTTCATGGTTAATTAACGGGGGGTGTATATGGCAAAAAAGTCAATAATATCTAGGTCCTTTTGGCTGATCGTTCTTGCCGGGATGACAACAGGTATGGGAAACGGGAGTGTGTTTGGTGCGGCAATGATGTGTTTGCTGGGACGCGGCCCATTTGCAAATTGGGGTGGGGATGGTGCGTCTGCCTACGATCCTTCTACATTTACAGGTTTTATCGATATGGCGATGATCCTGTTTGGTATCGCATTTTGCATTATCCTCGTTGTCGGCTTGTCCAAGCACGATGCGATTGAGAATGCATAATTACACAATATTCGGGGTTACTAAAAAATAGGGAGGAAGTTATGGCTACAATAGCAGGGTTGCTGGGTTGTCTTTTGGCATTTTCAAGTATGTTACTTTCACTTTATGTTTTAACGCCAAAAAAGAAAAATAAATCACAATAGCGTTAACGCGAATTGCAGTTGTCATTAAAGCCTGTTTAGAGGAGATGCAGTATGCTCAAATATTTGTTTGCTAAAAATGAAGATATCCCAGCCGGTTCGGCGGCGATTTACTGGGGGTTTTCTTCCATTTTGTGGTTCGTAATAGGAACTGGGTTAGGTTCGTTTAATGCTGCAAAGCTTGCATTTCCAGACTTTGTAACAGGAAATGAATTTTTTGCTTTCGGTCACATGCGTCAAGTGCACGTTCATGCAGTGATTTTCGGCTGGATTTCGATGGCATTTGGTATGGCGATGATGTACATCACGCCAGCACTCGGCAATACCAAATTGTGGTCGGAAAAGCTTGGATTGTGGAATGCGCTTTCGTGGAACATAGGTCTGTCACTTGGTTTGACGCTTCTGTGGGCAGGTATGACTTCCGGACGTGAATACTCTGACTTCCCATGGGTTATTGACCTCTACATCGCTTTGTTTATGGCAGTGCCTTTGGCGATCAATGTTTGGATGACAATCTTGACTCGCCGTACTCAGGGCATCTACACAACTAATTGGTTTTTTGCAGCAGCGGTATTTATGGTCTGTATCGTATTTATCGTGGGTAACTTGCCAGAATGGTTCCACCTGACTGGTTTGACTGAAGCCTATCTGACATGGTGGTTCGCCCATAACGTGCTGGGCTTGTGGATTACACCGGTTGCAGCTGCTATTGCTTACTACACAATTCCTAAGGTGACAGGAAACCCGCTCTATTCACACCGTATTGGCCATTTGCACTTCTGGTCTGTAGTTGTGTTTTATTCTACTCCGGCAGCGCACCATCTGATGTCGGCTCCTTTGCCGGAATGGCTGAAATCTTTCGCTTCCGTGGAAGGCGTGCTGATTCTGGTTCCAGCGATTGCGTTTGTGTCCAACATCATGCTGACCATGCAAGGTAAGTGGAACATGTTTGTTGAGAATCTTGAAGTTCGATTCACAATCACTGGTGTGTTGTTGGCAATCCCGCTAAACATGCAAGGGGGCTTCCAGCAAACTCGCGCGATTAACTGGTACGTGCATGGTACGGGCTGGATCGTTGCACACGCACACTTGGCATTGCTCGGCTTCTCAACCTTCCTTGAAGGTGCGGCAGTTTACCTGGGCTTGCAAACTCTGATGAAGCGTAAGCTATATTCACTGACTCTTGGGAATATGCACTTCTGGATGTTGCTGATTGGATTTAGTATCTACTGGACTTCGATGACGATCGCCGGATTGATTCAAGGCGCAGGGAAGATTTACGAAGTTCCGTATATTGACGTTGTGATTGCAGAGCATCCTTACATGATTGCACGCTGGATCGGTGGAACCATGGTGTTCATCTCGAATATCATTTGGTTGTATAACATGTGGATGACTGCACGCGAAGGGACAGTAGTTCCAGCCGGCCGTCTGCCGCACGAAATCGCGTACGAACGCTAAACCTAAGCCGAACTGGGAGAATAATTATGGCATTTAGAGAGTATAAAGTCGGTGCACGCATGTTCGGTTTTTCGCTGGGCACATCAATGTGCATTACCTTGTTGTTGCCAAGTTTTGATATCGCAGCGTCGGTATCAACTGATGTGGCTTTGGATAAACAGCTGTCCGCAGGATGGGATGCAGGCTTTCAGCTTAAAGATCCGCTGCTGTTAGGATGGAACAAGCCCTTGAAGGTGCTGGTTAAAAACGATCCAAAAACAAACCAGCCCTTGAGCGAACCAACCTATGTATACGTTTACCAGGCGGGAACATCGTTACCAAATGGTGTGACGCATACCAACAGTTTGGGCGAAGGCGTCAAACAGTTGAGTATTGAAAAGGGACGCGTAACAGAAGCCAAAGAATCGAGCGGTGCAGTTTTCCTGATTAACAAGAGCGAAAAGCTGCCGTACATGGAAAATGCAACTGCAACCAAGGGTTGGACTCCTGGCGATATTTTGAAAGCAGCAGCCGACGAGGATATTTCACACGTTGGAGCTGGGAAAACCATGTTCGTTCGTGAAGGTTGCTGGTGGTGTCATACTCTGTTGCCAGAGCAAACTCAGGATTGGCAAGTGTTTGGAGCTCCTCCAATGCTTGGCGACTTTAATGGTGAATCGCCAACAGCCTTTGGATCTGACCGTAAAGGGCCGGACTTGTTGCACGTTGGTTCACGCAATGCTTCAAGAGAATGGATGATGCTCCACTTCTTTAATCCTCGCTTGGTTCAGCCGCATTCGATCATGCCTCGCTTCGATTACTTGTGGGGTGAGAAAGACGCGAGTGGACAGAAGATTGACTTTGCTAAATGGCGTGCAGAATACGACGACTATCGTGAAGGTAAAAATCCAAATCCACCTGATGTTCCAGTACCGGCAAAAGATAGTGAAGCTCGCAAGCTGATCGACTTCATTCTGAGTCTTAAATAATTAGGGAGACAATAAGATGGCATATGTAATGGATAACCCACTGATTACCACAAATACTCCAGAGCAAAATGAACTGGATAAGAAATTGTGGGAAGCAGAAGATCTTGGCGGAATCACCGAAGACAATAACCGCATGCCAGTCCCAGTAGTTTGGTTGCTATTGCTGACAGTGTTAACAGCCTTCGCAATTACGTTTCCATTGTGGGGTCAACGTCCTACAGCGAAAATTTATGAGGGATTTATCAAAGAGTTAGATGATCCAGCGATTCAAGCTATGGCTGATGATGCAGCGATGGCGAAGATTGTTGCCAAACACAAAGGCGATGAGTTGGCCTTTCAGCAAGAGCGCCATCCTGTTACTATGGACGAATTGCGTGCACTGAAGCCGAAAATTGAAGCGCTTGAGAAACAGGGCGTTGACATGCAAGACTACACTGTTGTTGGTGTAGATGTTGTTCTTGCCAATTTCGAAGGAAATTTTGCGAACGGTGCTCATGAAATTCCTGCTATCCTTGGTGGCAAATTGAATGACAGTGGTGTTCGTCAGCGTCATCAGCCTTGGTGGGATGATGGATATACAATCGATATATTCTATGTGACCATCTTCTTTTTGGGTGTAACAGCGGTCGTCAAGAGATTGCCTCCATCCAGCTGGGTTCCTACACACGGACATGAGCATTAATTTTTGATATAAATTTAGGAGGTGACAGATGATTGATTTTGACTATGCGCCAACCGTCTTTGCAGGTGTAATAGCTGTAGTATTTTTGTGTCCATACCTGTATAGTCTTTTCGTGGATAACTATGATAAGCAAACACCTCAAGTGATTGCAGACAAACAAAAGAGATAGTTAATAGAGAATGAAATAGCAATGTAAGGGATGCCGCCCGCAAGAGCGGCATCATCTTTTTTAAGCAACAATAATTAATATATTGAATAAAGGGAGGCAGCTATTTATTCGCTTCTCAATTGTCTGAAACTGAATCAAATCTTTTCCGTTTTGGCAAATACGGATTCATCCCCCAAGTTAGATCTGAGTATAGAAGGTATGCGCAGCCAGCAGTTTAGTGTGGGCGTGTTCATATTCATGTTGCTAACAATTTTCGTATTCTCAGCAATAGTCTACTCAGTTGTCTTTGGGAAATATGCACCAAAAACAATGCGGCTGGGTGAAAAAATATTATTTGGTGCAATAATTCTTGGTATTGTGGTGGCCATCATATTCGGCGCAACTCAGATGCTGGGTGGTTTTCTTTTCTAGGAAATAACAGAGGTAAATATGCAATTTTTTGAATCGCTGGGTGATGGTTGGACAATATATCTTTGGCTTATCATAGGCGCAATGATAATTGCTGCATGTATTTATTGGATACGCTGGGCAGCTAAAAACGAGCAGTTTGATGAAGATATCAAATATCTGGTTTTTGATGAGGGTGACAAGGATAAAATGTCGCCAGAAGAGTTTGCCAAAAGCCGAGAGGTACTTGCTACACAGGAGCAAAGCAGAGTACGTGTTTTGAGGCAGCAGGAAGAAGAACATAACCAGAGGCAAAAGTGAAACGCGGTGAAAAAGGTGTATTTATAGGGATTGTGGTTTTTGTAATACTCATGATGGCCCGAAATCTCTGGACAGTAGAAACAAGCAAAGAGGTGGATAAAGGGATACCATATTACACGACAGCCTCTGCGGATTTGACTCGTGATGCTATGGAAGTGTACCGCAAACAAAATTGCAAAAATTGCCATTCACTATGGACTGTTCGTAATATGCTAGATAATGTTCCGGCTCCCATTCTGGATGGATTGGGCTCATTGCATAGTGAAGAGTGGTTCTACCAGTATTTTTCATCAGATAATCCACAATCAATTGTTCCGTCTCGACTCAAGCATGAATTTCGTATGCCATCCTATTCACAATTACCGGAATCAGACCGCCATTTGCTGGCAAGCTACATGGCAAGTCTGAAAGTGAAAGACTGGTACCTGGAAGAAACTCGCAAAGCAGAATTTGAAAAATTAACCGGTAACGAATACAAACCGTGAGGAACTCATGACAATTTTGGCGGGTCTAGATCAAACCAGATATCTGAAGGGCTTGGTGGCGTTGCTACTGGGTTGTGCACTGAACTATTTTGGCGACCAGATACTTGGCGCGCAAGTAGAGTTGTATCGTGGAATAACAGGCTTTGGTGGATTATGGGCAACTGATGTATTTATCTTACCTTTTTTTGTAGGATTGTTAGTATCAGCCATTTTCGGAATGGGTGGGAAGTGGTTAAGCTACATTCCCCCGCTAATTATTCGTAGCATAAGCTATTATGGATATTTGGATAATATCAGCACCATTCCGCAAGGCGCGTCGCTTGCGCCAATTGGCTGGTGGGGATTCTTCGTGATCCTGGCAATCGAAGCCTCGGCATTCGGCGGAATCATGGGTGAAATCATGATGAAAGGAACTTATGGCAGAAGTGCGAGAGATAAAGTGTACAAAGAAAGAACAAGCAAAGATGAAAGTGACCTTGAAGCATGACGCGTAATGTCAAAGGCAAGAGAATTGAGCTGACAGACGAAGAGCGGGCAAGACGTAAGCGCTACCTTTCAGCGACACTGATAACCTGCGTGGTACTGGCATTAATAGGGGGAAGTCTGCACGTAGTTCAGCTGGGTGCAAATCGCATGGCAGATATGCGGAATGCAGCCACCTATGATCTGAAGGAGGAAAAAGCAAGAATTCGCGCGGCAGGAGAAGATATAGTAATTCATGCCTCTCATGAAGCAAACTTGCGCAACGGGGCTGGCTATGGTTTGTCAGATGTAGAAACACTGCTTACCAAAGACGAATGGGCAGAGCTCAATAGTATGGTTCAGATACAGGCCGGTCCGTTCATAATGGGCACCAATTACGATAGAGCTGACCCGCAAGATCGCCCCCAGCATACCGTCAAATTACCTGCTTACTGGATGGATAAATATCTGGTAACCAATGCTCAATATGCAAAATTTGTAGCAGCAACTTCGCATCGACCTCCGCTAAACTGGAAAAATGGTGTGATTCCCAATGGCGAAAAAATGCGGCCAGTAACAATGGTAACTTGGTACGATGCGAGTGCCTACGCAAAGTGGGCGGGGAAACGATTACCGACAGAAGCTGAGTGGGAAAAAGCCGCAAGGGGAACAGATGGCCGGCGATGGCCATGGGGAAACAAGATGGAGCCGGAAAGGGTGAACACCTATTACAACATGGGTTCAGCAACCAACGTCAATGCATTCCCCAACGGAATTAGCCCATATGGTGCTCTGGATATGGCAGGTAATGTCGACGAATGGACTGCGGACGATTTTGCTCCCTACCCCGGGGGAGATGCGCCAGTGGATTTATTCCAGGGAAAAATTCCAGTGGTGACCAGCGAGAAAGACAAAGACATGAAAGTGGTTGATATGGTCCCCACAACGCTTAAAGGAAAATACAAAGTGCTCCGCGGGGGGTCGTGGAAGGGGGACCCGTTCTCAACTGCAACCTATCATCGCAAGCCTGATTGGGCAAATTACGCATCCGATTTTTACGGGTTCCGTTGTGCAAGTGATGCACCCGCACAAACCAAGGGAAAGTAACGATGCAAAGAATACTTAAGAGACTCAGTCTGACCACAGCACTGGCACTGTTTTGGATCAACCCTTGTTTTTCGATGGATAGTTACCGATTCCTGCACGTAACGATTGATACACCGTGGTCAATATTTGTATTTTTATTATTAACAATATTTGCACCATTTGTACTTATGGCAGTGTTGGTATGGCGCTATGCAGAGCGTAAAGTTGAAAAACGCGATCAACGACCAACTCAACCAGGAAGCGAAGAATGAGAGTTAAAGTGGATCAGATTCGTCCGACACTATGGCTGATGGTGCTTATATTATTGTCAGTTTTTACAATTCCTCAAGCCCATGCAGTTGAGGAAAAACCACAAAAAGGTGACAGCGTACAGATCATGGAGGCGTTTGATCGCAATGCAACACGGATTGATGATGCAAATGTGCTAAGCGACCATAAAAAACATGTGGTCATGTTTCTGATGGGGGTTCCCTTGTTGTTCCTGGTGCTGATTACCGGAGCACTGGGAATTGCAATGGTAGTATTTAACAAGCAGGTTTTTATGCTGCACATGATTTGTGCCGGACTGACAGTGACTTTGGCATTGGTACATTTAGTCACAGGTTTAGTTTGGTTTTATCCTTTTTAGTCCTAGTGGAGTTTCATTAGAGGTTCCCTCTAGCGTTCAAACAGAAGCTGACTTCTAATTCATGCACGGAAAAACCATACCCCGAGCCGGCGAAAAACCGGATATCTCACCAGCATATTGGCTGCTGATTGCTCTATATAGCTTGTCAGGACTGACCAGCGTGGCCTATGAAGTATTATGGGCGCGAATGCTTTCATTGCAATTCGGTGTAAGTGTCTTTGCTGTCGTTCTGACGGTTGCCGCATTCATGGTGGGACTGGGAGCAGGAAGCCTGTTCGTGGCACGTCAGATCTCACAAATCAAAAAACCTTTGCAATGGTTAGGCATACTGGAATGTGGCATTGCTCTATACGCGCTACTGCTACCTTGGCTCCTGCAAATGTCATCAGCGTGGATCGAGCATGCTTCGGCACAACTCAGCCTATTTCAATGGTACGGCCTCATAGCAGGAGCCGCACTATGTTTACTGGTACTACCAGCATTTGCAATGGGCTCAGGATTCCCGCTGGTCATAGTAGCGTTAGGGAACCAAACGAAAGATTTGGGAAGAATTTACGGACTGAATACTCTAGGTGCGGCATGCGGTGCGCTGTTGCCACTCTGGTTGCTTCCAGCCCTGGGATGGGGTGGTGGCATTAGAGTGGTTGCCGGAATGGGGCTGCTAATCGGTCTGGCAATGCTACTGCTGTCATTGCGCACATCACAAATTTACCTGGAAAAAAATTCAGATTCAGAAAGCAAAATAGATGAATCTACAACAAATAGAATCGGATTGTCAGGTTTATTGGCTTATGCAGGAATAGGAGCCGCCAGCTTGATACTGGAAATTGCATGGACAAGATTATTTGGCATGGTGATGTTGCGCACAGAGTATGTGCTTGCCATTATTCTGGCAGCATTTCTGTTGGGTATCGGTCTGGGAAGTCTTTTTGCTCCTCGCCAGCAGAAACAGTCGTGGTTTATTGCCTTGCCGATTGCGGCTGGCGGATTTTCATTGCTTAGCTTATGGCTGCTTCCCGGCTTGTCGGCTTGGATAGAACGGGCTGGGTTTACTTCTTTGTTAGTAGCAATGGTAATGCAAGGAGCGGCGCTGATTTTGCTGACCTTGCCAGTTACCCTGGCGCTGGGTGCTTGGCTACCTTTATTAAACCAGCGCTTCAATGGTGGGGGCATGTGGTTGTACGGTGCAAACTCGCTGGGTGCGGCGATAGGTGCAGTCATTGCGGGTTTAGTACTGATTCCGGTATTGGGTAGCGCAGGGGCAGTGGTGGTGGCAGCTTCACTATTGCTGATCCTTGGTTTGTTCTGGTCTAAATCGCGGTCAGCATGGTTGGCTGTGCCCTTGTTTATAGCTGCAGCATGGCCGGTCTCAAAACTACCTTTGGTTAGTGCACTACAACCGCAGGCTCAGGCAGGGAGCCAAAATTTATATGTATACGAAGATGCAATCTCTATTACTCACGTAGCAGAACAACCGGATGGGCAACGGCTGTTACTGACCGATTTGCAAAGAATGGACGCTTCAACAGATCCAACCGCAGTCTTCGTTCAGTCGAATCAGGCACGTCTTCCCTTGTTGTTGCACGAACATCCGCACACAGTGTTGTTTCTAGGGTTGGGAACAGGTATTTCCGTTGCGGGTTCGCTGCCATTTCCAGATTTACAACGCAATGCAGTTGAGTTGTCACAAGGATCAATTAACTCGGCAGAGCGATGGTTTGCACCCTTGAACCACGGAGTCTTAAGACAAACCAAGGTGGACAGGGACGATGCGAGACATTTTTTAAGCGCTACACAAAATAAATACGACGTGATTATCGGGGACGTATTTCATCCGGATCTGGTTGGGTTGAGCTCACTATTGTCAGTGCAGCAGTTTCAGCGTGCAAAAAATTGTCTGAACAACAATGGGCTGTTTGTTCAATGGCTGGCAATCAACCAGTTCGATGGAGAATCGCTGGCAATCATTTTGCGCAGCTTTCATCAAGTGTTTCCCGATGCCCAGTTATTTCTCGACGGAATGCATCTGGCTTTAGTGGGGCCAAATCAGAAATTTACCGGGGCGTCGGGCTTGTTGCAAAATTTGCAGCGGATGCAACTGAACCAGCAGGAAGCAGTGACAGCAGGAGAAGGTGGGTGGACTTGGCTCGGCCGTTATTGGGGGCCGCTTGAACAAACAGTCGGGCCGGTTCAAGACGAGTGGTCGCCAGTGCTTGAGTTTCGTCTGCCGCGTGCTCGTTATGCCGGTCAATTGGATGTGTCATCAACCCTGCGTACTTTGCTGAAAAATCGGCCGTCAATGGCACAGGCAGAAACGTTGCTCGGTGTGCAGGCTCATGACAAAGAAATGTTTGAGCGCGCTTTTGGCGCCACTGAATTAATGGTGCGCAGTTGGTTAGCTGCGTCGCAGGGCGCATCAGAGCAGGCTAACAGGCTAATGTATTTAGCCTATCAGGCAAACGATAAAGATCGCTGGATTGCTTATGCAATGGCTGATACTATGTTCTCTTCATTAGCGCAAGCGCGCCAGCATGGAATGAGCGAGCAAAATGCGCTGGAACAAATTGTGCATCTCAATCCGCAGCATGTTGAGTCGTTGCGTGCGTTGTGGCGAATTAAACGTCAAGCGGGTGATGCGGAGGCGGAGCTTTTACGTAAGCGCTTGCTGGAATTGAGCCCGCTCGATCGCGAAGCACGGATGGCAGGGAATTAAGTTATGTCCGGCAGTATCAACCAGAAATCGATTTCATCGATCCCCATCAAGGTAATCGGCACCAAGCCTGTGTCTGCGCGTTTTCATTGGAAACGGCGAGCTGCACAAGCCTTGGCCATCACTCTTGCGATTCTCATTCCTGCGACCGGCTTGTTTCGTGTCGATGTGGAGGCGGGGGCTTTTGTGCTGCTGGATCGGCAGATCTGGTATTCAGATTTTTTTCTGATGGCAGGCTTTTGGATCTTTTCGTTAAGTTGCCTGGTGATGCTTTATTCAACTGCAGGAACGGTGATCTGCGGCTGGGTTTGCCCGCAAAATACCTTGTCGGAATGGGCCAATAATCTGACATCTCAACTCTTGGGGAAGCGTGCGGAAGTGAGTATGACCGGCAACGCGCTCGTAGTGTCGGCAACTAAAAACAAAATACTTAACTGGCTGTTGCTGGGGATCGCATTTTTAGTGGCATCCATGTTTTTTGCACTGATTCCGCTGTTTTATTTTTACCCTCCCGGCTTGGTATGGTCTTTTATTACTTGGCAAGATAATGCCAAACTGGCCGGATCGCTGCACTGGATATATGGAATATGTGTTCTGATCATGTTTCTGGATATTGCCATCATCAGGCATTTCTGGTGCCGCTACTCGTGCATCTACCGGGTTTGGCAGCACTCCTTTAAAACTAACCAAACGCTGCATGTTAAATACGATGTCACTCGTGCCGAGGAGTGTTCCAAGTGTAATTATTGTGTGACCACCTGTTTTATTAATCTAGATCCACGCAAAACAGATGTGTATGACAGTTGCATCAACTGCGGCGAATGTATCGATGCGTGTAACCAGTTGCAAAGCAAGAAGGAAAAACCCGGTTTGCTAAGTTTTGAACTGGGTCAACGTAAGGTGAAAAGCCTGGGTAAATTTCGAACAGCAGCCGTTTCCCTGTTTTCAAGAACCGGCTGGATGACACCATTTGCAGTTTGTAGCGCGGCAATGTTCATCTGGGGGCTGTGGACTTACCAGCCATACCATGTGGTTGTTGGACGTGCGGATACTCAGCAAGATCATTCAGTGCAGGATTACCGCATCGCAATTTCAAATAAACTGTATCGTCCTGCAGAATTGCATGTGCACGTTCAGGGGTTGCCCGAGGGGAGTTTCCGCCTCAGTGCGGAAGATATAAAGATGCTACCTGCTGGGCGTGAATCGCTTATTCTTTCGATTGCACAGAGCTTGCCGCACGGACTGCATACTTTCGTTGTCGAAGTCAGTGCAGTTGATGGCTGGACAGGACACTTTAACATACAGCATTTTACAGAATAGGAGAGCGTTATGGTCGCCAGAGAAATCGAAGATACAGGGATGACAGAAGCGAAGGCTTCCCGTTGGGGGGAAGAAACCAGCGACCATTTTGGCTATGCTTCGGATGAAGAGCGTCTGGCAAAGCGCGGAATGGAAGATTGGGAATTGGTAGAAAAAATTCCCGATTCGCAAAAGGGAATTCCTTACTGGTTTGGAGCTATCGTTGTGGCTGTTTTGCTGGTTGCAGTGGGCTTGAGTTTTCCTTTCTGGGGGAATCGTCCCGGTTATGAACGAGAGTGGGTTGACTGGGGTTTTGTAGCAGCTATTTTTTATATTTCAGCCGCAGCGACACTGGTCTATTTTATGGTTCAGCTTTACGGGTCTTCTGAAGGTGGAAAGCTTGATTCAGATAAAAGCAAAGACCCGCAGACAGGGAAAAATGAGACTCAATAATTTGGTTATCGCAAAAACAGGATTTAAGGAACGCTATAGGTTATACGTACCATTTGTTCTTATTGTCGGTTTGACGGCATGCGGAGGCGATCCTTCGCAGGATGCTCCTGTGCAAAAATGGCAAGGAATGGAAGTTCGTGTCGAATCTCGCCCCAGTCCTCCTAGTCCGGGCATGAATGAGTTTTTGGTAATGACAACAGGCGAGCACGGCAGGCCCGTATACGACATGATTGTGTCGTTGCGTACGGACGATCATGATGAATGGAAGCAAGCTATACAGGATGGACAGGTGGGCGTTTATCGCAGAGCAGCAGACGTTGAACCGGGAACACGTGCTGTGCTGCAAGTACAAATAAAACATAACGGCACGGAAAGTATCTTACGCTTTCCATTGAATTTGGCACGCTAGCTGGGATGGCATGCTAACAATTCATATTTCTGCGGATTTACCGATTAGGCGATCGGCAAATCAGGGCTCTTCTTCAACGACAGTATAATATTGGCAAGAAAGATGCAAAAACCGGTTGCCATGGCAATCCCGGAGCTGGCTACTATGGGGCCATAATAATGGTGAATATGGGGCAGCTCGCTTGGGTTGTTGAGTAGTGCATTTCCTTCCAGAACACCAAAAGTAATCTGGGTAAAATAGAAATAAAACTGACCGATAGCGGTCCACCAAAGCGACTGGTTTACTAGACGCAGTGAATAGATCGACTTCCCGCTGAAAATAGGTAACAGATAATAGGATGTGCCCATTGCAAGGATGACTACCCCTCCAACCAGATTCATGTGGGCATGGGCCAATGGATCTATCATGTGGCCGGGGCCGCCATAAGGGCTGCCTATCGAGTCAAGCCAAGCCCGTATGGGTGGCAAAACTTGCAACATGCCATGCATCGCACCGATAAAAAAAGAAACGGCGGAAACAAGCAGAAACTTCACTAAATGAGGCTGAGCGATTTTTGAAGGCATGGAGATAAATTTTTGGAACAAAGATATAAAAGCACGGTCAAAATGACCGTGCTTTTATTTGCAGCATGATGGCAAGAAACCGCCAGCTAGGCTTAAGACCTGCCCAAATTCTTGCTCTTCTGCGATTCAGGGAAGTCGTGCTGTGCATCCTTGAAAGGGGCAATATAAGCAGCAGTACGTCCAAGTTGATCTTCGCCGTGTAACTGACGCCCTTCAACTATCCGCTGAATGCCAAGGCTGGTGCTCAACAGTGAAATGATGATGCCGAGAACAAAAATCCCAACAGGAACTAGTAATTCCATAACATGGCTCTCCTTAAAGTTTTCATTTTTTATTAATTTCCTCCCTGCCAAGCTAACCCTACAACTACTAATGGAACAAGTTTAACTAATTAAAATTAATTGTGCAAGTCTTTCTATGCTGCATTAGTATAAGAAAGATCATACGCATTTTTAAAGCCTGCTGGCTTATAATCTATCTTGAATACTTACCGAATAACGGAATTACCATGTCATCAAGTTTGAAAGCGTCGCCCGAGTTGGAAGTGGATTTGGAACTGATTCGCAGGCTGGACAAGAATGGCCCGCGTTATACCTCCTATCCAACTGCTGATCGTTTCGCCGATACGTTCAACGCCGATTCATACGGCACTTGGTGTTCGAAGCGCGAAAGCAACCGGCCTTTGTCGCTGTATTTTCATATTCCATTTTGCAATACGCTGTGTTTTTACTGCGCCTGTAACAAGGTCATCACCAAGGACCGTAGCCTGTCTGAAAAATATGTTCAGTACATTATCAAGGAATTATCCATGCAGGCTGCTGTTCTGGGAAAAGGCCAGCGTGTGGAACAATTACATTGGGGTGGCGGTACTCCTACATTTCTGAGTGACAACCAGATGCGCGAGTTGATGGATGCCACGCGTAAATATTTCACGCTGGTTGAAGAGGGCGAATACTCCATCGAAATTGACCCGCGCAAAGTGAGTGATGAAACAATAGCCCTGCTTGCAGAACTGGGTTTCAACCGCATTAGTATCGGCGTTCAGGACTTTGATCCGCTGGTGCAAAAGGCAGTGAACCGAATCCAGAGCGAAGAGGAAACCTTGCAAGTTATTCATGCGGCACGCGCGAACGGATTCAAGTCGGTAAGTATCGATCTGATTTACGGTCTGCCCAAGCAAACTCTTTCCGGAATCAAAGCCACCCTGGATAAGGTAATTGCTGCCAATCCTGACCGCCTGTCGATTTACAACTACGCGCACATGCCCACCCTGTTCATGCCGCAACGCCGCATCAATGAAACCGACTTGCCCGCGCCACAGATCAAGCTGGACATCTTGAGCTTGGCTGTTAAAACGCTGACCGATGCGGGTTATGTTTATATCGGCATGGATCACTTCGCCAAACCGGATGACGAACTTGCCGTAGCCCAGCGCCAACGTAGATTGCACCGCAACTTCCAGGGGTATTCAACGCATTCAGATTGCGATCTGGTGGCTATAGGCGTGAGCTCGATTGGAAAGATTGGCCCCACGTATAGCCAGAACTTTCGCGAACCCGACGACTATTATGCGGCGCTGGACCGTGATGTATTACCCATCATGCGCGGCATGGAGTTGAATGAAGATGATTTGATTCGTCGGGCGATCATTCAGGATTTGATGTGTCACTTCGAACTTGAAAAGGAATCCATCAACACGGACTATCAGATAGACTTTGACAGTTATTTTGAAACCGAAATGGGCGAACTGCGCGAATACGAGCGTGAAGGTCTACTAAAGCTCACTGCCGATACTGTCAGCGTCACCCCCAAGGGTCGCATGCTCATTCGAAATATCTGCATGGTATTTGACAAATATTTACGCACACGGCAGAAACATGCCATTTATTCCAAAGTCATATAAGGCTGGTTAGCAAAGGATGGACATGAAACGCGTAGATGATTTCCGCTTGCATTTTGGCAAGCAGGAGTTGGTGCCAATTATGGTCGGTGGAATGGGGGTTGATATTTCAACCGCCGAGCTTGCGATAGAAGTCGCCCGACTGGGTGGGGTAGGGCATATCTCCGACGCAATGTTGCCCACGGTGTCTGATCGGCGTTACGACACTGACTTTGTGAAGGATAAACTTCAGCAGTACAAATACAACATAGAGAACACCAATAAATCAGTCGTTAAATTTGATTTGGGTCAGGTTGCCGAAGCCACGCGTTTGCATGTGAGTCATTCCATGGAAGCCAAGCGCGGCACCGGAATGATCTTCATTAACTGCATGGAAAAGCTCACGATGAATGCTCCGCGTGAAACGCTTACCGTGCGTCTGCGCAGCGCGCTGGATGCGGGTATCGATGGCATCACGCTGGCGGCAGGCTTGCATCTGGGATCTTTCGCCTTGATGGAAGATCATCCCCGCTTTCGCGATGCCAAGCTTGGCATCATTGTGTCCAGCCTGCGTGCACTGCAATTGTTTCTGCGAAAAAATGCCCGAACCAGCCGCCTGCCGGATTATATCGTGGTTGAAGGACCGTTAGCGGGAGGCCATCTGGGGTTTGGAATGGATTGGGCGAAATATGATTTGCGCACGATCGTCAATGAAATACACCAGTATTTACAGGCTGAACATTTGGATATTCCGCTTATTCCAGCCGGTGGAATTTTTACGGGGTCCGATGCAGTTTCCTTTCTTGATAGTGGTGCCGCAGCAGTGCAAGTGGCCACTCGTTTTACGGTAGCACAAGAATGCGGTTTGCCGAAAGATGTGATGCAGGAATACTTCAAGGCCAGTGAGGATGACATTGAAGTGAATGCCGTGTCTCCGACCGGCTATCCGATGCGCATGTTAAAAAATTGTCCGGCCATCGGCTCCGGTATTCGTCCCGGTTGCGAGTCCTATGGTTATCTTCTGGACTCAAACGGTAATTGTTCCTATATTGATTCTTATAACCGGGAAGTTGCCGCGCATCCGGACGCTAAGAAAATTTCGGTGATGGACAAGACGTGCTTGTGTACCCATATGCGCAATTTTAAATGCTGGACCTGCGGCCATTACACCTATCGCCTAAAGGACACCACGCACAAACTGGCCGATGGTTCGTATCAGCTATTAACTGCGGAACATGTCTTTCACGATTATCAATTCAGCACCGACAACAAGATCGCTTTACCGAAGTCGGTTTGAATTGCTGGAGCTGGGATTTTGCTGGCGAGCGATTTGAGTACGCCAGTTATTCCTGAATAACTTCAAAGTCGTGAGTGATATCCGCACTCTTTCCCAGCATGATGGATGCAGAACAATATTTCTCTGCAGACAATTTGATAGCCCGCTCGACTTGTTCAGTTTTGAGGTCTTTTCCCGTGACCACAAAATGAAAATGTATTTTGGTAAAAACCTTGGGGTCCTCAGTCGCACGGTCTGCCTGAATCTCAACCACGCAATCGGTGACTTTCTGACGACCTTTTTTTAGAATGTGAATCACATCGTAAGTGGTGCAGCCGCCCGTGCCGAGTAATACCATTTCCATCGGGCGAGGTCCCAGATTTCGTCCTCCACCATCCGCCGGCCCATCCATAAGAACAGCATGACCGCTTTCGGTTTCTCCAAGAAATGAAACGTGTTCTACCCATTTGATACGTGCTTTCATCATTGCGCCTTATTCATATAATGAGTCACAATTTTAACCGATACCAGAGCAATCCGATAAGCTCATGCATAAAAATTGCGCTATTGTTCAGACTCTCTGCATTCGGAATAAAACTGAGCAGATTGGTTTTGTAAAGCGTTGTGAAGGCCAAGGGTGCGGGAACCACTTCAAAGCCCGCTGCTTGAAATGCCATTACAGAACGCGGCATGTGCCATGCATGGGTAACCAGATAGATGCGCTTAATTCCTGCCTTGTGTAGCAAGGTATAGCTAAAGCGCGCGTTCTCAAGAGTGTTGTCGGAGGATCCTTCTATCCATTGTACCGGCACATGGAAGTCTTTTTCCAGGACCGATTTCATTTGCTGTGCCTCGGAAGAGGAATTGCCTAACGGTTTGCCCCCGGTGACCAAAATTGGTTTGCCGGTTTCACGTTGTAATTTAGCGGCGTAACGCAGACGTACCAAGGTTTGCGATTTCACGGTGTCATCGCCATCGAATTCGGGAGCATGGAAATAAGTTCCTCCACCCAGGACTACAATAGCGTCGGCGGTTTGGCTTTTGAGATTCACGACCCGTGCTTGATTTTCCAGAAGATGGATCGCACTATCCGAAAAATAAGGTGTGGAGCAGAGCCAGAGCAGCATAAACGAACTGATAACCAGAATTCGTCCGGTGCGTGGTTGTGACCGGGAAATAATTAACCCGACTAACCCGATAAGAAGCAGGTTGAGGGGGGGCAGCAGGAATGCGCCAAAAAGGTTGGTGAGGAACCACGACATAAATTAGAATCCTTAAGGTGCTATCAAGATTTTCAGATGATACCGCGACTTGTTGAAAACCGGGCTTTGACAGATAATGCCGCCGCCCAGCGGGGGTTCACTCTTTGATTTAATAAGAGTGCTTAATTTTTGGAATTGCCATTGAACATTAAATTTCAACGAGCTGTTGACCGTCTGGCGGGAGTGCCGATTTGTGCATTGCTCTCGCTGTTTGAACGACTTCGCCTATTCTTTGGCCTCACTCCCCCGGTAATCTCTCCTCCTCGCAGAATCTTGATTATTCTGCTTTCAGAAATGGGCAGTCTGGTCTTGGCGCATCCGATGTTTATGCGCCTCAAGCAGAAATACCCGGACGCCTCATTGCACATTATGATGTTCCGTAAAAATCGGGAAGTGCTCGATCTGCTTGGTGTGATTCCAGAAGAGAACGTGCTGACCATCAACGATGGGGTGTTGACAGAATTCGCTGCCGATAGTCTGAAAAATATACGCAAAATGCGTGCGATGAAATTCGATGTGGTGATTGATTGCGAATTGTTTTCACGGGTCAGTAGTATTTTTTCGTATTTATCCGGGGCACCGACTCGTGTTGGCTTTCATCCTCATACTCAGGAGGGGCTGTATCGCGGCTCGTTCATTAACCGCCCGGTCTTGTATAATCCGTACCGGCATTTATCCCGTCAATTTCTTACCATGGTATCCGCGATTGAGTCTCGCGCCGTACCCACCTCAAAAGAGGTATCCGAGATCGAGGTGAAAAATCCCCCCATGCTGGATTTTCCTGGGGATGAGTTGCAGCGTATTACCTCACAGTTGCATGCGGATTTCCCCCGCATTCAAGAAAAAAAACTGGTTCTGGTCTATCCCGGCGGAGGTATTTTGCCGATACGTGCATGGCCGTTGGAGAATTATCTTCATCTATGCAAAAGCTTGCTTGGTGATGGCTACGCGATCGGTGTCATTGGCCTCAAGGATGACAAGGCTCTGGCACAATCAGTTGTGGAGCATTGTCAGAGCGAATATTGCGTGAATCTGGCGGGTTATACGAAATCGGTACGACACTTGCTGGCGATTTTTCACCGGGCATCGCTGTTGGTAACCAACGATGGCGGTCCAGGCCAATTTGCAGCGCTGACTCCGGTTCCCTCATTGATTTTCTTTGGTCCGGAAACGCCGCAGCTATACAGCTCGCTGAGTAATAATGCACACTATTTTTATTCCGCGCTTTCCTGCTCACCATGTCTGACAGCCTACAATCATCGGTCTTCTCCCTGTGATGGCGACAATCAGTGCTTGAAACAAATCATGCCGGAACAGGTGCTGGCGAAAGCGCGCGAGGTGCTGGGCGCCAATACAACCGGCAGCCCTGTCTGATGCCGCTTCTGGATTTGAGACTCTCCATTGCTTCCCTGCTACGCAGAATCGTGTCAATACGCTTTCTGAAATTTGGTACGGTGGGCGCTTCCGGTTTAGTGGTCAATCAGGGGGTTCTTTATTTGGCACATGAATATTTATTTCATGTCTCGAAGTCTTCAGGCAACGTGGACTGGGTAAGCCTTAATTTGTCGCTCGCTCTGGCTATTTTCTTTGCCACGCTGAATAATTTTATCTGGAACCGGATGTGGACCTGGTCAGACCGCAAGCAACAACATCACCACCATTCCTTTCTTGCGCAGTTCGGGCAATACACAATGGCCTGCTGGCTGAGCATTGTACTTCAGACCCTTCTTACCAACTTGCTGGCACCGCATCTCTATAATATCTACGTAGCAAACCTGATTGCGGTGGTGTTGACCAGTGTGTTGAATTTTCTGCTGAATGACATCTGGACATTCGGGCGGTTGAAATTGACGGGAAAGCCTTCCGCGAAAGAGTCTAAATCGGGATGATTTTTTATGCTCAGTCAACCTGGTAGTCCCCGTTTGCGCTTGCTCTGGTATGTGCTGGCTACGTTGCTGGCGGTGTTCACCTATTTTTACGGGCTGGACAGTCAGCAGATTCCGAAAAATGGTGACGAATATCCCTACGAGCACATCGCGCGTCTAACTGCAGAGAGTGGCCACCTGCTACCGCTGCAGTCTCAGCTGGATCACATGCGCAACACCAAGCCACCGCTGCTGTTCTGGCAGGGGATCGTCTCCACACACTGGGGGAAGGATTGGACGTTGTGGCAATTGCGTTACCCCAGCGTCATATATACATTACTCACCGCAAGTCTGACGTTTCTACTCGGCTGGAAAATATCGAGAAAACTGGAGACGGGATTTATTGCATTGTTGACCTATCTTGCCTTCTTTAGCACCTATCGTTACGGACGGCCTTATCTGGTTAATCCTGCCGAAGTGTTCTGGTTTTTTCTGCCTTTTTTCTCTCTGTTGTACTGGAAATCAACGGCCTTTGATTCCCGCTACTGGATGCCGCTGTTGTTGGGGGTCGAAGTTGGTATTGGTTTATTGTATAAGTCGTTTGCGCTTATTGCACCGGTAGGCTTATGTCTGGTTTGGTGGTATCTGCATTATCGTGAATACCGGTGGCTTTACTGTCTGCGTAAGGATGGGCTGAAGGTTGCCATTACGGTGACACTCGCGTTGGGAATATTCAGCTTGTGGTTCTTGGTTGATCCCGATCCTCAAGCTGTGTGGCAAGAATTCATCGTGGGCGAAAACGCCGGCAAATTTGATCCGCACGGAAATTATCTGCTGAAATTATTATGGGGTGGCAGCAGCTTGTGGGCACTGGTGATTGGCTATCCCATGAACGCGGGGCTATTGGCTTTTCCGGTGATTGCCGTTTTCGCCATTGCTTACAGGCGGCGCATATTGTTGATCGATGCTGAAAAAATGCTGTGGATATGGATGGCAGTACTATTCATTGTGTTCTGCGCCCCCAGTCAACGATCTGCGCGGTACTTGCTTGAAGCCATGCCTGGTTTGGCAGTGCTGTGTGCACTTAACTGGCATCGCATCAATCGAATGGTGTTTGTCGCCAGTCTGCTGGTGATGGGGGGTTTGCTCGCCTTTTTTTCGTTCATGTCATTGCATTTGCAGCAGGGAATGGCAGGTTCCGAATTGTATGGATTGATGTACTGGATACTGATCATTCTGTCGGGTGCATTGATATTGATCGCGCTGTTCATTCCAAAATCCACAGCAGCCATTGTTAATGTAACTGCGCTAATGGTGTTGCTCTGCTTTGCCGCTTTCATGCGCCCCTTTGATGGCGCTTTGGGCAATTATAGTGCGGAAGCTCAAAAATTTGCACAAGGTAAAGATGTGTGGGTACCCTGTAATTTCAGGGCAAAAGAGGAGGGGTATCGGTTTATTTTGCCGGGCGCACAAATTCATGGTTATCACGAAGATTTGGCTTTGACCGCAACCGAGCTGGCGGCCAAATATAACTTGTTTGTGGCTCAAGTTCCTTTGCAAGATGAGGGCTGTGTGAATTGCAAAATACTGGGTCAACGCCTCGATATTCGCGGCCGCCAGAATGACAGCGAAATTAAGCAGATGCTTAAAGGAGAAATATTTCAACATCTGTTCGTGAAGGAGCTTTTGATTGAAAAACCGGGAGTGAAGTCAATTGTCGTTTCCGACGAAGGGTGCCGCTGATGAATCGGTCTGCATTGGCGCTTTTGATTCTGATCTCTTTCGTTATGGGCTTCCTCAAGGTGTCTGAATATCATTCGGCCACAGGATTTCAGATTCCAGCAAAAGTGGTTTCAAATATTGGTGACGTGCGGTTGAAAGCAAGTTTTGCCTCTACCAAACAACACACTCAAACCCATGCGGCTTCGGAAATAGAACTGAAAGACGGACGTATCCGTGCATTCTGGTTTTCGGGTAGCCGGGAGGGGGCGGCAGACGTTGAAATACATAGTGCAGTATTCGATCCCGTGCAGGGAGCCTGGGGAGTTGAACACACAATAGCTACCCGTGAAGGAACCGAAAATTCACTCATGCGTTACATCAGCAAACTGGGCAACCCTGTCGCCGCCCGTTCAAATGATGGAAAGTTGTGGCTGTACTTTGTGACCGTGTCGATGGGTGGATGGGCGGGTAGCTCGATTACGACAATGACTTCCGAGGATGAAGGTGAAACATGGAGTCCGGCGCGGCGTCTGATCACTTCCCCGTTCCTGAATATCAGTACCTTGATCAAGGGCACGCCGTTTCTTTACAGCGATGGCACGGTAGGGCTTCCCGTTTATCATGAATTCATTAACAAGTTTGGTGAAATACTGCATTTCGACAAAACGGGACAATTGATAGACGAGCAGCGACTCAGTGCAGGCAAAGATCACGGACTACAACCGATCATGCTGCCACAGAGCGAAAACAAGGCACTCGTGATCATGCGCCACACGGGCGACGAGCACCGGCAACTAATTGGAGTCACAACTGAGGATGGCGGGCAACATTGGACTGTGCCGGTGAAACTGGGTGTACTTAATCCAGATGCGGCGGCTTCAGCTGTGGTTTTGCCGGATGGCCGAATTTTAGCGGTGCTCAACAATATGGAGCAGGGGCGTAATGCGTTATCTCTGATGATTTCAGCGGATAACGGAAGATTATGGACAAATATTTACCAACTCGAAGACCAGCAGAACCAGTTAACCGGTAAGCCGCATTACCTTAAAACTGTAACCGAATTGGCCAAAGAATTGGTTACCCCGGAAGTGGCTGAATATGTTCGCTCAACAGAAAATTCAATGTGCGCAAACAATAGTTGCAGTTTTGAATTCTCCTACCCCTACTTGATTCAGGTGGAAAATGGGGATTTCCATCTTGTGTATACATGGAACAGAAGTTTTATCAAGCACGTATGGTTTTCCCAGGCCTGGCTGGATTTACGTTTGAAAACATCACTCCATGATTAGTTTAAATAATTTAACAGGTGTGGCAAGCAGTATTATCGTGATAACCGCGATAGTTGCTCATTTGTCCGGTGCATCCCGTTTGCGCACTCTCCGACTTGCACTACTGCTATGTGTTGTTACCATTCTTGTATCAATTCCGATGAGAGGAATGCCTCTAGCTGCTTATCTGCGGGGTTGGATAGGAGACTTAAGTATTACTTCGCTCGTGCTGTTGATATTGCCCCTATTTGCGCGTTTGCGTAACAGAGATGTATCCGAGTTGAAGGCCAGCAACATGCTATTTATGTTGGTTGTGCTGGCCGGAGTGGTGCTTTACCCAATGGCCTTGGGCATTGGGTACTGGGATCCTTACCGATTCGGATTTGGTAACACCTGGTTTTTGTGTGGGTTGTTTCTGCTGGCGCTTGCAACTTCTTTCAAGAAGCCTTCGTTGATAGCCATGGTGATTGCTTTGGCTGTGTTGGCGTGGAGCACCAACTGGTATGAATCTCGTAATTTATGGGATTATCTGCTTGACCCGTTGCTGGTAATCTATGCAGTTTATGCTCTGCTAAGCCGCGGAACGAAGTTCATCCTTAAATAGGGTCATCAGTGAGTTTTGCTCGCCGCCGAAGTCTAGGGTGTCCCCATCGCATTTCCCTGATTGTCCCATAATATTAGCTTCCCGCACCTTAACCTGACTGGCGGAGTGTATATTTAGAGTTTCCAGGTCAAAATATTTGTTGGTCGAAATATAAATATGTTGCCTGTTGTTAAAACTCAATAATGATTTGATTGTTAATATTTTTTATTAATAATTGTTGACCTCGTACGCGCTTTATTTCAATTTGTTGTTCGGCCACCTGTGAATATTTTTACTAATATAGCTTGACTTGCTAATATGTTAGCGAATAAACTAAGCCTTACTAATATGTTAGTGAATATAGGGCTGCAGGATTTAGATGCTCTTGTATTCGAATTCAAAACTCTTTACTTAGGTGCTAATAAATGAAAAAACCTGTAAACAACTGGATTATTGTTGGAACCCATCACGATGATAAAGCTTTTCGTCCATCTGACTGGGCTGGTCGGATTTGTGAACTGGACTGCGTTGTACAACCAAGCGGCATAGTTCAATATTCTGAGGATCTTCGCCCAATTCGTTACAACGGGCATGCAGCTGTTTACGTGGACTCCGACTTACGGGCTGGCCGCACTAAAGTTTGGGAAGAGGTTATGGCATTTGCCAAGTTACATCAACTTAAAGTGGTTGAATACGCTGATCCAGTCACTGCTTTCCATGGCATGTTAAAACCAAAGACCGAACAGTACCTTCAAGATCCAATTCAGATTGCCGCGTAACCGTATGCTCTGAATCTTAATGAAGAGGTTGTCTTAGTTTAGCTAACCTCTAATTTCTCCTCCCTGAAGTTACCCCCTAACTTCAGTTTCAAGGGCACCTTACGGTGCCCTTTTTTTTTAGGGTACTAAGGGGAAGTAAAAATTTAGAAATAGGGGAACGGAATTTTGGTACATTGCAAAGAAACAATGTACCAGCGCTCAATCAGGAAAATTTGTATAGAAGCTACGGAAAAAACTAAAGCAGGTTTGGTATAGAATTAGATTCTATCGGGGGCAAAATTGATGCAACATAAAAACCATGTTCAATTAAAATGAAAATAACCGGTTTAGTGCAAGTCCCACTTAATAATAAAGTTTGACTCAAGCAAAGAGAATTTATGAGCGGAAATCTTTTTATTGTCAGCGCGCCTTCAGGGGCAGGTAAAACCAGTTTGGTTAATGCCCTGCTGTCCAGCAACAAGGATATTGATTTGTCAATCTCCTACACATCCCGGCCGCCGCGTCCGGGCGAAACCAACGGCAAGGATTACCATTTCATCAGTCGTGAGAGATTTCTGTCCATGGCTCAACAGGGTGACTTTCTTGAAAGTGCTGAAGTGTACGGCAATTTTTATGGCACGTCACAATCATGGATCACAACGGAAATAGCCAATGGCCGCGATATTCTGCTGGAAATAGATTGGCAGGGTGCCATGCAAGTACGCGATAAATTTCCAAAGTGCATCAGTATTTTTATTTTGCCACCGACAATACAGGCTCTGAAAGATAGGCTGAACGGGCGAAAGCAGGACAGCGCCGAGGTAATAGCAAGAAGAATTGCTTCTGCAAAAGAAGATGTAACACATGTAGCAGAGTTCGACTATGTTATCATCAACGACAAGTTGGACGAGGCGCTGCAACAATTGAACGCCGTCGTCGTTGCCGCAGGACTCCGGAGCGACAGGCAGCTCTCACGCCAGCAAAATTTAATCAATCAACTGCAAAATTAGCAAGAAAGGTTCACCATGGCCCGCATAACCATAGACGACTGTCTGACACGTATTCCCAACCGTTTTGAATTGACATTGGCAGCAGCTTATCGCGCACGACAACTGGCAAATGGTGCAAGTTATCTGGTGGATGAAAGCAAAGATAAGCCTACCGTGATCGCGCTGCGAGAAATAAGCGAAGGCAAGGTCGGGCTAGAAATTCTTAACCGTGGAATGGCATAATCAACAAGCAGGTAGCTTATAGCGAGTAGTCAATACTGATTCGCTACTTGCTACAAGCGCGCAATGTCTAATGTCCGATGCCGAAACGCTCCTGCAGGAGGTTTCTACCTACCTGAAACCCAAGGATGTGGAACACATCCGGCAGGCGCTCGAATTTAGTAACAACGCTCACCAGGGCCAGTTTCGCCAATCCGGGGAGCTCTACGTTTCACACCCAATTGCCGTTGCGCGAATTCTCACACCGCTTCATCTTGACGCTCAGGCCATCATGGCGGCACTGCTGCATGATGTTGTGGAAGACACAGATACCAGCAAAGAAGATCTGGTCGGTAAGTTCGGCAAGCCTGTAGCCGATTTGGTTGATGGATTAAGCAAGCTCGACCGGATCGAGTTTGAAACCAAAGAAGATGCCCAAGCGGAAAATTTCCGCAAGATGCTGCTGGCAATGGCGCGAGACGTACGCGTGATTTTGATTAAATTGGCAGACCGTCTGCATAATATGCGTACGATCGAAGTGATGCCACGCGAAAAAATTGAGCGTATCGCACGTGAGACTTTGGAAATTTATGCGCCCATCGCCAATCGATTGGGGCTTAATTCAATTTATCAGGAACTCGAAGATCTAAGCTTCAAATATCTGCACCCTAACCGCTACTCGGTACTATCCAAAGCCCTCAAGGTTGCACGGGGTAACCGCCGCGAAGTCGTCGGTAAAATTCTTGAATCGATTCGGCAGCGGCTGAAAGACCAGCACATCAATGCTCAGGTTCAAGGACGTGAAAAACATTTGTACGGAATCTACCAGAAGATGCAGGCAAAAGCGCTGGCTTTCTCGCAAGTACTGGACATATACGGTTTCCGCGTGCAGGTAGACGATACACCTTCTTGCTATTTGGCGCTGGGGTTGCTGCATAGTTTGTACAAACCCATCCCGGGAAAATTCAAAGATTACATTGCCATTCCCAAGGCCAATGGATACCAGTCACTGCATACCACTTTGTTTGGTCCGTTCGGCACACCCATTGAAGTGCAGATTCGCACAGTTGAAATGCACAAAATTGCCGAGGCGGGGGTGGCTTCCCACTGGCTTTACAAGAGCACACATGCGCCAATCAACGACTTGCACCAGAAAACTCACCAGTGGCTGCAAAGTCTGCTGGAGAGCCTTGCCGAAAGCGGCGATTCGGTTGAGTTTCTTGAACACTTGAAAGTTGATTTATTTCCTGACGAAGTCTATGTTTTTACACCAAAAGGCAAGATTCTCGCACTGCCGCGCGGAGCTACGGCGGTGGATTTTGCTTACAGTGTCCATACCGACATTGGAAATCGCTGTGTTGCCGTCAAGGTCAATTTCGAGTTAGTGCCATTGCGCGCCGAGCTTAAAAATGGCGACCGCGTAGAAATTATTACCGCTCCTCATGCCAAGCCAAATCCTGCCTGGTTGAGCTATGTGGTGACCAGCAAGGCGCGGAGTCACATTCGCCATTTTCTGAAAACCATGCATTTCAAGGAGTCCGCTACGCTGGGCGAGCGCTTGTTGCATCAGGCATTGCTCTCTCTCAATCTTAAGCCGGATGAAATTGATGATAATTCTCACTGGCAAAAATTACTCAAGGATAGTGATTCGAAGTCACGGGATGAAATTCTTGCCGACATTGGTTTAGGTCGCCGCCTCAACATGGTGATTGCACGTCAGTTGGCCCGGATCGGGGAAGCCGGTGCGCAAGAAGCTACTGCCGCAAGCGGCGTTGTTACCATCATGGGAACAGAAGGCATGGCAGTGCAATTCGCCAAATGCTGCCGACCTATTCCGGGTGATCCCATTATCGGCGTGATTAAGAGCGGTCAAGGATTGATTGTGCATACTCACGACTGCCCTTCACTGCGTAAAGGTCGTAGCGGTGTAGATAAATGGCTGGACGTGACGTGGGACAAAAATATCAGTCGTCCTTTCGAAGTGAGTATCAAACTTATTGTTGCCAATCAGCGTGGTGTGCTGGCAAAAGTTGCCGCAGCCATTGCGGAGGCAGAATCGAACATTGAAAATGTACATTTCACCAACGAGGGAGACTACACTGCACTGTATTTTACCCTGCAAGTTGGAAATCGCCAGCACCTGGCCAAAGTCATGCGTGGCCTGCGCGGGATACCTGAAGTGGTACGAATTACCCGTGTGAAGAACCTGGGTGCTTAGCAATTCCGTTTAACTAGTTGCAGTGCGACTGCCGGTAATTTTCCCTTTTTCAAAGTAGCGTAACAAATGATAGGTTGCCCAGGCAACCGCCACCATTCCGATAGTAAATCCTCCATAAGTGATGGGCCAGGGGATGCCCGGCATCATCACTGCAAGTTCCGACATGCCAAACATGCCGGTCAATACATTAAGCGGCATGAAAATAACACTGAGCACGGTCAACTGCTTCATGGTCTTGTTCTGATTGATGTTGATAAAACCAACTGTAGCGTCCATCAAAAAATTAATTTTCCCGAACAGGAATGAAGTGTGGCCATCGAGGGATTCGATATCCCTTAATATTTGCTGGGCATCTTCGTGTTGCTCCTTGGAAAGGAAACGACTGCGCATCAAAAACGAAACCGCCCGGCGTGTATCCAGTACGTTTTTGCGTATCCGGCCATTCATGTCTTCACTGTGTGCAATGCCGGTGAGCATAGTCGCTGCATCTTCGTCAGTCATCTGCTTGGAGAGCACTTGCTTTCCAACGATTTCCAAACTACGGTACACATCCTCCAGGGCATCCGCGGAATATTCCACATCTCCGGCATACAGATCCAACAGGACATCTTTCGAGCCGGTAACATAATGCGGCTGGGAGCGCGCGCGCAAGCGTTGCAAGCGAAATACCGGCAATTCTTCCTTGCGAATCGAGAACAGGATATTCCGATGAAGGATAAAAGCGACGGCGACATTGCTCGACATTTCATTCTTGTCGAGCAAGAAGTCGGAGTACAAATGGATCGCACCCTGTTCTTCAACATAGAAGCGGGCGCTTGATTCCAAATCGCCCAACTTGTCAGGGTCGGGTAAGTCGATTTCGAATATATCGCCCACCCAAATACGTTCCTCGAACGTGGGAGCGACAAGATCAACCCAAATTGGATTGGATCGGGTTAAGTCCCCCGTTGCCCTGATCGGAATTTCACGCAAACGCCCTTCTAACAATTCAAAAGCTTTGATGCTGGAGCGTTCGTTTTTGTATTCTTGCTTGCCAAGCACCTGAATAACCGAGGGGGATATTTCCAGAAGAACATGCTCCTTCATGCTTTCCGCCAGTCGTGCCCATATGAACGACTGGTCTTCCGGAGACATCGACTCAAGAAGCGATGCAACTTCGGACGCGTTCATCTGCTCAATCACCTGATCGAGCTTCATAAGATTCTGTTTTCGAACCAGCGTCTCAACCAAATCATGATGAGGCATGTCCTGATTGTGAACAACATCAGAAAGCAGTTTATTCTTTTGCAAAATCTGGAGTACGTCCTGTCGATTTTTTTGCTGTTTGTCGATCAAGTTTTCCGGCATTTTCACCCTTTGCAACAGCTGATTATTTTTCTTGACGTGCTCCAAGGCGCAAGCCTCTACAAACCCTAACTATCTACAGTTTACCTGTAAAGAGGCAGGTGCAACACTGTTGTCGAGTTACAGAAAAACGGCGCATTTATGAGAATGCGCCGTTAAAATCAAATCCAACAACCTCGATCTAAACTTGCGGATGCGCGCGTTCTGTCCCGCTATGCAACTTATTAAGGGCATTCAAATAAGCTTTGGCCGAAGCCACCACAATGTCAGTATCAGCACCCTGACCATTGACAACGCGCCCACCTTTGGCCAACCGGACTGTGACTTCGCCCTGTGCGTCGGTGCCGCTGGTAATATTATTTACAGAATATAACAGCAACTCGGTGCCGCTCTGTACGATGTGTTCAATTGCCTTGAAGGTCGCATCCACCGGTCCTCCACCTTGCGTTTCAGCGGTTTGTTCTGCTCCTCCCAAACTGAGCACAACCTTGGCTATAGGCAATTCGCCCGTCTCGGAATGTGCACGCATCGACACCAGACGGTAATGTTCACTGACATGGGCGACCACCTCCTCATTCACCAAAGCCTGCAAATCTTCGTCGAAGATTTCATGCTTACGGTCGGCCAAATCCTTGAACCGGGCAAAAGCAGCGTTCAAAGCTTCCTCGCTTGCCAATACAATCCCCAGTTCCTGCAAGCGGGTGCGGAAGGCATTACGTCCGGAAAGTTTGCCCAGTGTTAATTTGTTCGTGCTCCATCCCACGTCTTCTGCGCGCATGATTTCGTAAGTTTCGCGGTGTTTGAGTACGCCATCCTGATGGATACCCGATTCGTGTGCGAACGCATTTGCACCCACGATAGCCTTGTTCGGCTGTACCGGGTAACCGGTGATGCTGGAAACCAGTTTTGAAGTCGGCACGATTTGCGTGGTGTCAATGCGTGAATCACAAGAAAATACATCGCGACGCGTTTTTACAGCCATCACCACTTCTTCAAGTGAAGCGTTACCCGCACGCTCCCCCAAGCCATTGATGGTACATTCCACCTGTCTGGCACCATTCATAACTGCAGCAAGAGAATTAGCTGAAGCCAAGCCCAGATCATTGTGGCAATGTGTGGACCAGATTACTTTATTACTATTTGGAACCTTGTCGATTAACTGCTTGATGCGTTCGCCCCATAACAATGGGATGCTGTATCCAACCGTGTCAGGTACATTAATTGTCTTGGCTCCTGCCTGTATGACTGCATCGAAAATGCGCACAAGAAAATTCATTTCCGAACGAACCGCATCTTCGGCAGAAAATTCGACGTCATCCGTATATTCCAGCGAGAGTTTAACTGCTTTAACCGCAGCTTCAAGCACCTGGTCTTGCGTCATGCGCAACTTCTTTTCCATGTGGATGGGTGAAGTGGCTATGAAAGTGTGAATGCGCCCGGATTTTGCGGGCTTGATTGCTTCGCCTGCCGCGCGCACATCTTTCTCATTGGCGCGTGCCAACGAGCAAACCGTAGAGCGCTCAATGGCTTGGGCAATATGATGAATCGCATCTGCATCGCCCGGACTGGCGGCGGCAAATCCCGCCTCAATGACATCCACACCCAGTTTTTCAAGCTGGCGTGCGATGCGGATTTTTTCTTCCTTGGTCATGGATGCGCCGGGACTTTGTTCGCCGTCGCGCAATGTGGTATCGAATATTATTAACTTGTCGGTCATGTCAGACTCCATTGAAAATAGATTAAACCTACGGAACCGTTTAGGCCCCGCGCATGCTTCAGATTGGGTGGGATAGAGAAATTAGCGCGCGACGCGCAGCTTCAGCGCAGCAAGCAGGCTGGATATGGAGTGCAAAAGCGAGATGTGGCGTGAAAAGTGCATATGGCAGAATATAGCGGCTTTGTCCGGGTTACGCAATATTTTTCTGAAGTTGGCCGGTGGAGTGCGTATCCCGGCCGACATCAGAAATTTTCCCGCGGGGAGAGTATGCTCAATCCGTTTATTATCGCCGATCCCCATTTTCATCGCCGTGGTGATCTCCTCTCCCATGATGATCTCCGTGTTCTTCTGCGTGACGATCACCTTCACCATGATGATCCTCATAATACCCGGGCCAGATACAGCCGGAGAGGAGACCAATTGCCGCAAACAAAACGCAGGCTCGGATAAATGGTAATATTCTCATATTATTCTCCTTTATGGTTAATTGCATGGATATAGTCTACTTCAAGTTTAACTCATGTGGAGTTTAAATGACTCATCACCGAAAATGCCCAATTGGGAGAGATTGGCAAAAATCAACGATCGCTGACGGGTGGTCTGTTAAGGAGAAACCCGGGTAGCCAGAAACTCACCGTTTCCAACAGGCACAGTACATGTAGTGAAGTCGTGATCTGAAGAAACCAATTCAGCAAATGGCGCCATCTCGACGGAATGGGACGTGGCGTTATCCACGACAAGAAGCCCCCCTTCGCGGAGAACTCTCCTGATGTCGGGCCACCACCCCATGTACTCAGAGCGCTCAGAATCAAGAAACACAATATCGAAGCTTGACTCGGAGAGGTTCCTGAGTAAGGCACCCGCCTCACCGTTAACCTGCGTAATGAACGTGGAGAGACCTGATCGCTCGAAGTTTTTTGCCGCAAGGGCAAGTTTGAACTCCGATAGTTCAATGGTGGTGACGTGCCCTCTGACCGCTTTTGCCGCCAAAGCAAGCCAGAGAGTCGAATAGCCATTAGAGGTTCCTATTTCCAGCACACGTTGAGCATTTGTAGCCCGGACAAGCACCGAAAGAAATTCTCCAGTGTCTCGGGTGATGTTGAGCATGCGCCGAGGCCGATCGGCAATGGTGCTATCGTTGCCCAAACCGAACTGTTCTAGTTCGAGTAGCAGTTCTTGTAGTAATTCGGTCATGTTATTCTCTTGGCACTGAATGCAAACTGCAGAGAAAGTATAAACATACGCGCATCGTGGCTTGAACCAAAATAAATTGAATGTAATGGAATGGACGCCCACTTCCTAATACGGCATCAAAGTGCCAAAGTAGTGATGGCTTTATTATCACTAAACATAGAAAGGGGCATCCAAAAATGAAGATTACAACAATTGGGCTGGATTTGGCAAAAGTAGTTTTTCAGATACACGGTGTCGATGAGCGCGGCAAGGTTGCTGCGCGCAAGCAATTGAAGCGCGCGGAGATGTCGAAATATTTCGCCAACTTGGAGCCGTGTTTGATTGGCATGGAGGCTTGCGGCAGCGCTCATTACTGGGCGAGAAAGCTGGAAGGATACGGGCACACGGTCAAACTGATGGCCCCGCAGTTCGTGAAGCCCTACGTCAAAACGAACAAGAACGACATGGCCGATGCGGAAGCGATCTGTGAAGCGGTGAGCAGGCCGAACATGCGCTTTGTCGCAATCAAAAACGGAGAGCAACAAGCGATTCTCTCAGTGCATCGTGCCCGTCAGGGATTCGTGAAAGCCAGAACGGCACAGGGTAACCAGATACGGGGTTTGCTCTCCGAATTCGGGATTGTGATACCCAAGGGTATTACCTCGATCACGAAGCAAGTGCCGGAGATTCTGGAAGACGGCGAGAACGGCTTGCCAGGCGCGATGCGCAACCTGATCGAACGACTGGCAACGAATCTGAAGGAGATGGATCAACAGGTCAAAGAACTAGAAGCGCAAATACAAAAGTGGCACCGCGAGAATGAAGCGAGCAGCAAGCAAAATCTGTTGGGCATCAGCAAACGTGGTGACACATATTTGCGCACCCTGTTGATTCACGGAGCTCGATCAGTGATCAATGCTTCTGAGAAGAAGGCGGAGCCGGAAAGCTGGCTGAAGAAATTGATGGTTAGGCGCAACACGAATGTAGCGGCAGTCGCGCTGGCTAACAAGAATGCCCGCATCATTTGGGCACTATTGGCCCACGGACGAACATTCCACCCTGATTACAAGTTTGCACAAACCGCAAACTCGTAATCAGCGCGGTTGAGAAAAACCATTTTAACGAGTTGAAGAAGTAGCACAACCACCGATTGCACAGGCAATCAAACAATGATGGCGAGACAGGTCAGGCCGTGAGTGAGAAAGTCCGATAACCTTACAGGGCAGCAAGCCCGTGAACGTGATAGGGACCTCATTCAGCGTATTCCATCAGGGATAGAGGCAATGCCTCACTTAAAATCCGGATGTATGGCTGCAATCTTTACCTACTCTCAAAATCGTCGATTGAAAATGCTTGGCAAAAGTGGGCGTCCATGTATTAGGTTCAATGTATGACAAGTGTGACTCCTATAGTGACCTAACGTTGAAAGGGGCTGGCGTAGCCAGTCCCTCTCGAATGCAAGGTTAGGCATACCTGAATTCGATTTTGCTGACTTTCTTCAAGTCCACAGTTTGCTTGGCTTGCCATAAATCGTAATTGTCTTGCATAGTCAACCAGCTTTCGGGTGAGCGGCCCAATGCTTTTGAGAGGCGAAGAGCCATTTCTGGACTCACGCCACTTGCTTCATTCAAAACACGATTAAGGGTCGATGCGGCAACACCCAACTTGAGGGCTAGTTCCCTGCAACTGATTTCATTAGGGGTAAGATAAACCTCTTGAATAAATGCTCCAGGATGAGGTGGATTGTGCATAGCCATTAGTGATAATCCTCGTAATCTAAAATAAGTGCGTTGCCATTTTCAAACTCGAACGTGACACGCCAGTTACCATTTACCCATATTGACCAGCGCCCGCGCTCACTCCCCTTTAGCGGGTGGAGCCGGAAGCCGGGAATGTCCATATCTTCGATAGTGTGGGCGGTATCGAGCGCGGCCAACTGCATTTTGAGACGACTCGCGTGCGCAGGTTGGATTCCAGCCAAGCTACCAGACTCAAAGTATTTCCGAAGACCTTTGTGGCGAAACGATGTGATCATGGTGCCATGATAGCGCGTTGCGTGTTGCGCAACAAGGGAAAGCTGCAATGCCTAACGTTAAATTGAGGGGCTGGCGTAGCCAGTCCCTCTCGAATGTAAGGTTAGATTGCTTGGATACTCAAATGACTCCCACCATTGGAGGCTAGAGTAGTCAATTACATGCTTGCAAGGTCTTGTGGGGAGTTTAATTGGCAACTCATCTGACTGTGGAGCATTGTATTTTTTATTAGCGCATGCCAAATCGATTTTGGTTTGAGCATCATCCGCCTCTGGAGATTCGGCGATGCTGTCACCGTATGAAAACCAAATATCCTCACCGTTTTTATCTTCAAAAACAAATGTAACACCTGTTAGGTCTGCTTCAGTTAGATCGCGTGCCAAGATTGCCGAAATGTTAACCCTAGCCGAAAACAAGTTAGCATGGGAAAGATCGGCGTTATCTAGTTGAGCGCCTGCTAGATTGGCTTTAATAAGAGTTGCGCCTTGAAAGTTAGCACCAGTGAGGTCTGCACCTTGTAAGTTTGTTTTAGTAAGGATGGCTCCACTAAAGTTTGCTCCACGAAGAGATGCGCCTTTAAGATTAGCATTTGCCAAATAGGTATCATGAAAGTCAACCATATCTAGTGATATTGAGTGAGAAACCAATATTTCTATAGCGCTAACTTGGCCACCATTAGCTTTCTTACCGGCCATTCTTGTTAATACATCCCAAGCCTTTGCAACTCGATCCTCATCGTATTTTTTATTGTCTTCGTTGTACTTATGAAATGCCAAAAAAAAGGCTACTAAAGCAACGAGAAGCGCGAGTATTGTTGCAGACTGGTTTAACCTGACCCAAATGCGAACAATAGGTGCCTTCTCTACAGAATTAGCTATTTTTTCCAAGCGCCTGACAGGCGATATTCTTTTGCGGAAAAATACGGATGAGATTTTCTTCATGCACAAATTCTTTTGTTTTCTCCACGAAATCTAACGTTAAATTGAGGAGCTGGCGTAGCCAGTCCCTCTCGAATGTAAGGTTAGCGGCCACGTATGCGACCAACCCAGTAACGGGGATTACGGGCATGATGTGCAGTTGCAAAAACGACAATGCCATTGTCCTCTGGCCGATAGAAAAGCGAGAAAGGAAACCCTTGGACAAAAACGCGCCTCGTGTTTGAAGCAGACGGTGTCCCTGACAGCGGGAAAGCCAACGCTCTGGCAGTTGCCTCTTCGACGGCTTTGGTAAAGCGCACTCCTAAGTCGGGTTGGGCTTCGATGTAATAAGCGATCTCAGCAAGAAACTCTTGACGAGCCTTTGCGACAAAACGTGCTCGCCTCACTGGGTCATACGCCTTGCTTCAGCAAAGACTTCCTCAGCAGGGTAGGTCTGTAGCTCACCTCTGTCGAAAGCAGCAACACGTTTCTCAATTTCTTGTTCCCATTCCGATTCAATTTCGGATAGTGATGAGTCATGTAGTGATTCAAGAAGAACCTCGGCAAGTTGGGCGCGCTCTTCAGGCAAAAGCCTACATGCTTGTTGCTCTAACTCGGCTAGCAAAACGGACATGGTGAATACTCCTTTATCTACGATCAGAGCATTTTACACTTGGCGTGTCTAGTTGTCTTGGTTTGGTCGCTAACGTTAAATTGAGGGGCTGGCGTAGCCAGTCCCTCTCGAATGAAAGGTTAGGCTTTTTACTACGGAGAAGGAACTGATTAATTACACAGGAGAATGTGTCTTGAGCCAGCCTCACACAACGTTTACCCTATCAAGCGTGTGCAGTTTTGGCTTGCAACGATACACCCAGCGCACGCACCACTTTCAGCACGGTGTCGTAGCGTGGTTTTGCGCCGGGGGCAAGTGCCTTGTACAGGCTTTCACGACCAAGCCCAGTATCCTTGGCAAGTTGGGTCATGCCTCGGGCGCGTGCCACGTCCTTGACTGCGACAAGGAATATGTCTGGGTTTTCATCTTCAAGCGCGGCTGTAAGGTATTCAGCAATAATCTCATCGTTGACAAGATAATCTGCGGCATCAAATGGTGCTGTCTTGATCTTCATGGCTCACTCTCCTCTTCCAAAGTGCGCGCCATTTCCTTGGCACGCTTAACGTCGCGTTTCTGGGTAGATTTATCTCCTCCCAGCAACAGCAAATAGACCACATCTCCGCGACGTGTGAAATATGCGCGGTAGCCGGGGCCGAAATGAATTCGCATCTCGGAAACCCCTTCACCCACCGGCTCACAATCGCCGAAGTTTCCGGCCTCTGCGGCACGGATGCGCTCTGCGATACGCGCCGCCCCTTTCCAGTCTTTAAGGGCAGCCAGCCAGTCATCAAAATCTTCCGTGCGGTGAAAAGAGTTCATGTTCGCATTGTATCCGCATAGATACGAATGTCAAGCAGCTTGCAGGCCAAAACAACTGCGATGCCCAACGTTGAATTGAGGGGCTGGCGTAGCCAGTCCCTCTCGAATGTAAGGTTAGGCTTTTCACTACGAAGAATTACACCGGATGCAGTTCTTCGCGGATCACTCGGCGCAGCGTGGATTCAATCTGTTCGCCCGTCATGGCTTGGTGAAGTGCCTGATTGATGAGGGTCTGGTATCCGCGCTCTCCGGCCTTGGCTTTAAAGAACGCGATGACTGAACCGTCCAGCATG
>Ga0316223_1000630_pt1 | contig 40425 bp, 37 predicted proteins | sample TBH18009metaG_FD_206007 | JGI IMG/M metagenome (GOLD analysis project Ga0316223, IMG submission 206007) | Freshwater microbial communities from Trout Bog Lake, Wisconsin, USA - TBH18009 | ecosystem: Environmental > Aquatic > Freshwater > Lake > Hypolimnion/Profundal zone | place: USA: Wisconsin...
TCGTCATCAAGACCCCGCCAGCGACTGTGCTGATCAAGAAGGCCATCAAGTTGGACAAGGGTTCTGCCCGTCCGCACCTGGACAAGGTTGGCAAGATCACGCGCGCTCAGCTCGAAGAGATCGCCAAAACCAAGATGAAAGACATGACAGCCGCCGACCTCGACGCTGCCGTGCGCACCATCGCTGGTTCTGCCCGCTCCATGGGCGTCAATGTGGAGGGCGTTTAAATGTCCAAGCTGACTAAAAAGCAAAAGGCCCAAGTGGGCAAGATTGATAGCACCAAGTTGTACGCCCTGAGCGATGCACTGGGTCTGGTCAAGCAATTCGCCAACGCCAAGTTCGACGAATCGATCGACGTGGCAGTGCAACTGGGCATTGATGCCAAGAAGTCGGACCAGGTCGTGCGTGGCGCCGTGGTGCTGCCGAACGGTACGGGCAAGACCAAGCGCGTTGCCGTGTTCGCCCAGGGTGCCAAGGCCGATGAAGCCCGTGCCGCTGGTGCTGACGTGGTCGGTATGGATGACCTCGCTGCACGCGTCAAGGCGGGCGACATGCCGTTTGACGTGGTGATTGCTGCGCCCGACGCCATGCGCGTTGTGGGTACGTTGGGTCAGATCCTTGGCCCACGCGGTTTGATGCCAAACCCGAAGGTCGGAACCGTCACGCCAGACGTTGCCACTGCGGTGCGCAATGCCAAGGCAGGTCAGGTGCAATTCCGTGTTGACAAGGCCGGTATCGTGCACAGCACGATTGGCCGCAATTCGTTCGAGTCGGACAAACTGCAAGGCAATTTGGCTGCGCTGGTGGAAGCCCTGAACAAGTCCAAGCCGGCATCGAGCAAGGGCGTGTACCTGAAGAAGGTGGCGGTTTCCTCGACGATGGGTGTGGGCGTGCGCGTCGATCTGCAAACGATCGGCAGCTAAGTCGTGTAGAGAAAATTGAGTCCTGCTCCGGCAGGGTTCAATGTGGTGGGCTGACCGGTTTGCAAAAGCCGGTCAGGCCATCCAAGACCGTTGGCGCGCAGGCTCATGCGCTGCGCTTAATGAATGCCAACGCAGATGGCGATCCCGCTGCACAGGAAATGCGAGTTTCCCGAAACAGTTGGTCGCTGCAATGTGGAGTGCAACGTGGTGCAAACCGCCGCGCGCATATTAAAGGAGTAGACCTTGAGTCTGAATCGCAGTGAGAAAGAAGCGGTCATCAGTGATGTGACCAGCCTCGCCGCTAAAGCTCAAACGCTCGTGATCGCGGAATACCGCGGCATCACGGTTGCGGACATGACCAAACTGCGCACCAACGCGCGCAGCAACGGCGTGAGCCTGAGTGTGTTGAAGAACACCCTGGCCCGTCGTGCTGTTGCCGGTAGCAGCTTTGAAATCGTGTCGGACCAGATGACCGGTCCTCTGATCTATGGCTTTTCCGAAGACGCAGTGGCCGCCGCTAAAGTGGTGGCCGATTTCGCGAAGACCAACGACAAGTTGGTGATTCGTGCCGGTGCGTATGGCGGCAAGGCTCTGGACGTGAACGGCGTTAAACAATTGGCAAGCATCCCTTCCAAGGAAGTGCTGCTGGCGCAATTGCTGGGCTTGATGCAATCCCCCATTTCGCGTACAGCCCGTGTGCTGGCCGCGCTGGCGGAACAACGCGGCGGTGGCGCAGCAGAAGAAGCTGCACCCGCAGAGGCTGTGGCGGCATAAGCCCCCGCAGTCCGTAGTAACCAATATTGTTAGGAAATAAAAATGGCATTCGATAAAGACGCATTTTTGACCGCGCTGGACAGCATGACGGTCATGGAACTCAACGACCTGGTGAAAGCCATCGAAGAGAAGTTTGGCGTGAGCGCAGCTGCTATGTCGGCTCCCGCAGCTGGCGGCGGCGCAGTGGCTGCAGTGGCTGAAGAAAAGACCGAATTCAACGTCGTTCTGCTCGAAGCTGGCGCCAACAAGGTTTCCGTCATCAAGGCCGTGCGCGAAATCACCGGTCTGGGTCTGAAGGAAGCCAAGGACCTGGTCGATGGCGCTCCCAAGGCTGTCAAGGAAGGCATTGCCAAGGCCGACGCCGATGCTGCCAAGAAGAAGCTGGAAGATGCCGGCGCCAAGGTCGAACTCAAGTAAAAAGTTCACCAAGCATGGGCTGGGGAGCTCCACAAGGGCCCCCAGCCTTTGCCGCTTGTGGCGACCCGTGTGGATAACACGCGGGAGAGCACACCAGAAAGCACCGTGGTGCTTTCTAGTGTCTTCTGACCCCGACTGCAGAAGATGCCTTGGTACGGACCGCGTGCAATGCGCGGTTGTCAGCCAATGATTGGTAGTGGCCAATCACCAAGTCAAATGCGCTGAGCGCAGCGACAGTCGCTTAGGACCCCGAGGATTCCTCAGCCTTTGCCCGGAGATCTAATGGCTTATACATACACAGAACGCAAGCGAATTCGCAAAAATTTCGGCAACCGTGACAGCGTGCTTGAAATTCCCTACCTGCTGCAAATGCAAAAAGATGCGTACACCGCGTTTCTTCAAGCCGATGTAGCACCGAAAAAGCGGACCGCCGAAGGTTTGCAAGCGGCATTCGAAGCAGCGTTCCCGATCGTTTCCCACAATGGTTTTGTGGAAATGAAGTATCTGGAATACAACTTGGCCAAGCCAGCGTTTGATGTGCGTGAATGCCAGACCCGTGGCCTGACGTTTGCCTCGGCTGTGCGCGCCAAGGTTCAGCTGATTATTTATGACCGTGAGTCGTCGACCTCGCAAAGCAAGGTGGTGAAAGAGGTCAAGGAGCAGGAAGTCTACATGGGTGAAGTGCCCCTGATGACGACCAAGGGCTCGTTCATCATCAACGGCACGGAGCGCGTGATCGTGTCCCAGTTGCACCGTTCGCCGGGTGTGTTCTTTGAACACGACAAGGGCAAAACGCACAGCTCGGGCAAGTTGCTGTTCTCGGCCCGTATCATTCCGTACCGTGGTTCCTGGCTCGATTTCGAATTCGACCCGAAGGACCTGCTGTACTTCCGCGTTGACCGCCGCCGCAAGATGCCGGTGACGATTCTGCTGCGCGCCATTGGCCTCAACAACGAGTCGATCCTGGCCAATTTCTTTGTCAACGACAACTTCCGCCTGATGGACAGCGGCGCACAAATGGAATTTGTGGCTGAGCGTTTGCGTGGTGAAGTGGCGCGTTTTGACATTACCGACAAGAGCGGCAAAGTGGTGGTGGCCAAGGACAAGCGCGTCACGGCCCGCCATACCCGCGAACTCGAAACCAGCGACACCACCCACATCAGTGTGCCGGAAGATTTCCTGGTGGGCCGTGTCGTGGCGCGCAACGTGATTGACGCCGACACCGGTGAAATCGTGGCCAAGGCCAACGAGGAGCTGACGGAAGCGCTGCTGAAGAAGCTGCGCAGTGCCGGCATTCAGGATCTGGCGTGCATCTACACCAACGAACTGGACCAGGGCGCCTACATTTCGCAGACCCTGCGCACGGACGAAACGGCCGACGAATTTGCCGCCCGCGTCGCCATCTACCGCATGATGCGCCCTGGTGAGCCGCCCACCGAAGACGCGGTGCAAGCACTGTTCCAGCGCCTGTTCTACAACCCCGACACCTACGATCTGTCGCGCGTCGGACGCATGAAGTTCAACGCCAAGATGGGACGCTCGGAATCGACCGGCCCGATGGTGCTGACCAACGAAGACATCCTGGCGGTGGTCAAGATTCTGGTGGACCTGCGCAATGGCCGTGGCGACGTTGACGATATCGACCACCTTGGCAATCGCCGTGTGCGTTGCGTCGGCGAACTGGCAGAAAACCAGTACCGCACCGGCCTGGCACGGATTGAAAAGGCCGTGAAGGAACGTTTGGGTCAGGCGGAGCAAGAGCCGCTGATGCCGCACGACCTGATCAACAGCAAGCCGATCTCGGCCGCACTGAAGGAATTCTTCGGCGCATCGCAGTTGTCGCAGTTCATGGACCAGACCAATCCGCTGTCGGAAATCACCCACAAGCGTCGTGTATCGGCCCTTGGCCCAGGCGGTTTGACGCGTGAACGTGCTGGCTTCGAAGTGCGTGACGTGCACGTGACGCACTATGGTCGCGTGTGCCCTATTGAAACGCCGGAAGGTCCGAACATTGGTCTGATCAATTCGCTGGCCTTGTATGCGCGCCTGAACGAATACGGTTTCATTGAAACGCCGTACCGTCGTGTGGCCGACAGCAAGGTGACCAACGAAATCGACTACCTGTCCGCTATTGAAGAAGGCAAGTACGTGATTGCCCAGGCCAATGCACTGCTGGACAAGGATGGTGTGCTGACCGGTGACCTGGTGTCTGCCCGGGAGAAGGGTGAATCCATCATGGTCAGCGCTGACCGTGTGCAATACATGGACGTGTCGCCGGCACAGATCGTGTCGGTGGCGGCGTCGCTGGTGCCATTCCTGGAGCACGATGATGCGAACCGCGCATTGATGGGCGCCAACATGCAGCGTCAGGCGGTGCCAGTGCTGCGTCCGGAAAAAGCGTTTGTCGGTACCGGTATCGAACGCGTTTCTGCGGTTGACTCGGGCACCGTGGTCACTGCCAATCGGGGTGGCGTGGTGGACTATGTCGATGCAACCCGTGTTGTGATTCGCGTCAATGACGATGAAGCACAGGCCGGTGAAGTCGGCGTCGACATTTACAACCTGATCAAGTACCAGCGTTCCAATCAGAATACCAATATCCATCAGCGTCCGATCGTGGCGCGCGGCGACAAGCTCGCCCGCGGTGACGTGATTGCCGACGGCGCATCGACCGACCTGGGCGAACTGGCACTGGGCCAGAATATGCTGGTGGCGTTCATGCCGTGGAACGGCTACAACTTCGAAGACTCGATCCTGATCAGCGAACGCGTCGTGGCCGAAGACCGCTACACCTCGATTCACATCGAGGAACTGGTGGTGATGGCGCGCGACACCAAGCTCGGTGCCGAAGAAATCACACGCGACATTCCGAACCTGAGCGAACAGCAACTCAATCGCCTGGACGAGTCCGGCATCATTTACGTGGGCGCCGAAGTCAGCCCCGGTGATACGCTGGTAGGCAAGGTGACGCCGAAGGGCGAAACCACGCTGACGCCGGAAGAAAAGCTGCTGCGCGCCATCTTCGGCGAAAAGGCCAGCGACGTGAAAGACACCTCGTTGCGCGTGGACCAGGGCTCGCAAGGCACCGTGATCGACGTGCAGGTGTTTACCCGTGAAGGCATTACGCGCGACAAGCGCGCCCAGCAAATTATTGACGACGAACTCAAGCGCTTCCGCCTGGACTTGAACGACCAGCTGCGCATTGTGGAGGCCGACGCGTTCGACCGTATCGCCAAGCTGCTCGACGGCAAGGTTGCCAACGGCGGTCCGGGCCGTCTGGTCAAGGGCACCAAGATCGACAAGGCGTATTTGTCCACCGTGGAGAAATTCCACTGGTTCGACGTGCGTCCGGCTGACGAAGAAGTGGCCGGTCAGCTCGAAAGCATCAAGAATGCGCTCGAACAGACGCGCCACAGCTTCGATCTGGCGTTTGAAGAAAAGCGCAAGAAGCTCACGCAGGGCGACGAACTGCCAGCTGGCGTGCTGAAGATGGTCAAGGTTTATATTGCCGTCAAGCGCCGTCTGCAACCCGGTGACAAGATGGCCGGGCGCCACGGTAACAAGGGTGTGGTGTCCAAGATCGTGCCAGTCGAAGACATGCCTTACATGGCTGACGGCACCCCGTGCGACATCGTGCTCAACCCGCTGGGTGTGCCTTCGCGGATGAACGTGGGCCAGGTGCTCGAGGTTCACCTGGGCTGGGCTGCCAAGGGCCTGGGCCAGCGCATTGGCGACATGCTGCAAGTCGAGTCCAAGGTGGCCGAATTGCGCGCTTTCATGGAACAGCTCTACAACGGCTCTGGCCGCAAGGAAACGCTGAACGACCTCAGCGACGAAGAAGTGCTGGGCATGGCTGCCAATTTGTCCAGCGGTGCCACGTTCGCCACTCCGGTGTTCGACGGTGCCAGCGAAGAAGAAATTCGCAACATGCTGAAGTTGGCCTATCCGGAGCACGTGGCGCAGGCCAAGGGCCTCACCGTCACCCGCACGCAGGCCCACCTGATTGACGGTCGCAGCGGCGAGCAGTTTGAGCGTCCCACCACGGTTGGTTACATGCACGTGCTGAAGTTGCACCATTTGGTGGACGACAAGATGCATGCCCGCTCCACGGGTCCGTACAGTCTGGTGACGCAACAGCCGCTGGGCGGCAAGGCCCAGTTCGGTGGCCAGCGTTTCGGTGAAATGGAAGTGTGGGCGCTGGAAGCCTATGGCGCTTCTTACGTGCTGCAGGAAATGCTGACCGTGAAGTCCGATGACGTGCAGGGTCGGACCAAGGTTTACGAGAACATCGTCAAGGGCGAGCACTCGATTGAAGCCGGTATGCCTGAGTCGTTCAATGTGCTGGTCAAGGAAATCCGTTCCTTGGGCATCGACATTGAACTGGAACGTTCCTAATCAACAGGGAAAGAACGCACATGAAATCTTTACTCGACCTCTTCAAGCAGTTCACCCCCGATGAGCATTTCAATGCCATCAAGATCGGCATGGCATCGCCCGAAAAGATCCGTTCGTGGTCTTTCGGTGAAGTGAAAAAGCCGGAAACCATCAACTACCGCACGTTTAAGCCGGAGCGTGATGGTCTGTTTTGCGCCAAGATTTTCGGGCCTATCAAGGACTACGAATGCCTGTGCGGCAAGTACAAGCGCCTCAAGCACCGTGGCGTGATCTGCGAAAAATGCGGCGTGGAAGTGACCCAGACCAAGGTGCGTCGCGAACGCATGGGCCACATCGACCTGGCTGCACCGTGCGCGCACATCTGGTTCCTGAAGTCGCTGCCAAGCCGCCTGGGCCTGGTGCTCGACATGACGCTGCGTGACATTGAGCGCGTGCTGTACTTTGAAGCCTACGTGGTGACTGACCCCGGCATGACGCCGCTGAAGAAATTCAGCATCATGACGGAAGACGACTATGACGCCAAGTTCAAGGAATACGGCGACGAATTCCAGGCCAAGATGGGCGCCGAAGGCATCAAGGACCTGCTGCAAAGCATTGACATCGAAGGTTCGATCGAACGCCTGCGCAACGACCTGACCGGCTCGGAGCTGAAGATCAAGAAGAACGCCAAGCGCCTCAAAGTGCTTGAAGCCTTCAAGAAATCCGGCATCAAGCCCGAATGGATGGTGCTCGACGTGCTGCCCGTGCTGCCGCCGGACCTGCGTCCGCTGGTTCCGCTGGACGGTGGCCGTTTCGCCACCTCCGACCTGAACGATCTGTATCGCCGCGTGATCAACCGCAACAGCCGTCTGCGCCGTTTGCTCGAACTCAAGGCGCCGGAAATCATTGCCCGCAATGAAAAGCGCATGCTGCAGGAAGCCGTGGACAGCTTGCTGGACAACGGTCGCCGTGGCAAGGCCATGACGGGCGCCAACAAGCGCGCACTGAAGTCGCTGGCGGACATGATCAAGGGCAAGAGCGGTCGTTTCCGTCAGAACTTGCTGGGCAAGCGCGTCGATTACTCGGGTCGTTCCGTGATTACCGTGGGCCCAACGCTCAAGCTGCACCAGTGTGGTTTGCCCAAGCTGATGGCGCTGGAACTGTTCAAGCCGTTCATCTTCGCACGCCTGGAAACCATGGGCATTGCGACCACCATCAAGGCGGCCAAGAAGGAAGTCGAATCCGGCACCCCCGTGGTGTGGGACATTCTGGAAGAGGTCATCAAAGAACACCCAATCATGCTCAACCGTGCGCCAACGCTGCACCGTTTGGGTATCCAGGCCTTTGAGCCCATCCTGATTGAAGGCAAGGCCATTCAACTGCATCCGTTGGTGTGCGCGGCCTTTAACGCCGACTTCGACGGTGACCAGATGGCTGTCCACGTACCGCTGTCGGTGGAAGCACAAATGGAAGCCCGCACCCTGATGCTGGCCTCCAACAACGTGCTGTTCCCGGCCAACGGCGAACCGTCCATCGTGCCAAGCCAGGACGTGGTGCTGGGTCTGTACTACACGACCCGCGACCGTGTCAATGGCAAGGGCGAAGGTCTGGTGTTCTCTGACACGGGCGAAGTCCAGCGTGCGTTTGACGCGGGTGAAGTCGATCTCAATGCACGTATCAATGTGCGTTTGACCGAGTGGACCAAGAACAAGGAAACCGGCGAGTTCGAGCCGTCCGTTAAGCTGTGGGAAACCACCGCCGGGCGCGCGCTGCTGTCGGAAATCCTGCCCAAGGGCCTGCCGTTTGCCAACATCAACAAGGCGTTGAAGAAGAAGGAAATCTCCAAGCTGATCAACGTCTCGTTTCGCAAGTGCGGTCTGAAAGAGACCGTGGTGTTTGCCGACAAGCTGTTGCAAGCCGGTTTCCGCCTGGCAACCAAGGCCGGTATCTCGATCTGTATCGACGACATGCTGGTGCCGCCAGAAAAGCAGGACATCATCAACCGTGCCCAGAAGGAAGTGAAGGAAATCGAACAGCAGTACGTTTCCGGTCTGGTGACTGCCGGTGAGCGCTACAACAAGGTGGTCGATATCTGGGGCAAGTCGGGTGACGAAGTGTCCAAGGTGATGATGGCCCGCTTGTCGAAAGAAAACGTGATCGACCGCAACGGCCGGGAAGTGGTGCAGGAATCGTTCAACTCCATCTACATGATGGCCGACTCCGGCGCACGCGGTTCTGCCGCCCAGATTCGCCAGGTGGCGGGTATGCGGGGTCTGATGGCCAAGCCAGACGGCTCCATCATCGAGACGCCCATTACCGCGAACTTCCGCGAAGGTCTGAACGTGTTGGAGTACTTCATTTCCACGCACGGTGCGCGTAAGGGTCTGGCCGACACGGCGTTGAAGACGGCGAACTCGGGTTACCTGACGCGTCGTCTGGTTGACGTGACGCAGGATCTGGTGGTGACCGAACAGGATTGCGGAACCCACAGCGGCTACCTGATGCGCGCCATTGTGGAAGGCGGCGAAACGATTGAATCGTTGCGCGACCGTATCCTGGGTCGTTCCGCCGCCGACGATGTGCTGCACCCGGAAAACCGTTCCGTGCTGGCAGTGGCTGGTGAAATGCTGGACGAAGACAAGATCGAAGAGCTCGAAGCGGCGGGTGTCGATGAAGTCAAGGTGCGCACCGCACTGACGTGCGAAACGCGCTTTGGTATTTGCGCCAAGTGCTATGGCCGCGATCTGGGCCGTGGTGGCCTGATCAACGGTGGCGAAGCGGTCGGCGTGATTGCCGCCCAGTCCATCGGCGAACCGGGTACCCAGTTGACGATGCGTACCTTCCACATCGGTGGTGCTGCGTCGCGTGCTGCCATTGCCTCCAGCGTGGAAGCCAAGTCGAACGGCGTGATCGGTTTCAACGCCACCATGCGCTATGTGACCAACAGCAAGAGCGAGCTGGTTGTGATTTCGCGTTCCGGCGAAATCATCATTCACGACGAACATGGTCGTGAACGCGAACGCCACAAGGTGCCGTACGGTGCGGTGCTGACGGTCAAGGTTGACCAGACCATCAAGGCTGGCGCCATTCTGGCCAACTGGGACCCGCTGACACGCCCCATCATTACCGAATTCGCCGGCAAGGCACAGTTCGAGAATGTGGAAGAAGGCCTGACAGTGGCCAAGCAGGTTGACGAAGTCACCGGTCTGTCCACCCTGGTGGTGATTGACCCGAAACGCCGTGGTTCGGCCAAGGTGGTGCGTCCGCAGGTCAAGCTGATCGACGCGCTGGGCAAGGAAGTCAAGATTCCTGGCACCGACCACTCGGTGACGATCGGCTTCCCAGTCGGCGCACTGGTGCAGGTGCGTGACGGTATGGATGTGGGCCCGGGCGAAGTGCTGGCACGTATTCCAATCGAAGGCCAGAAGACGCGCGACATTACCGGCGGTCTGCCGCGTGTGGCCGAGCTGTTCGAAGCCCGCTCGCCGAAGGACAAGGGCGTGCTGGCCGAAGTGACCGGAACCGTGTCGTTCGGTAAGGAAACCAAGGGCAAAGTGCGCTTGCAGATTACCGATCCGGAAGGCCGGGTCTGGGAAGAGCTGGTGCCCAAGGAAAAGAACATCTTGGTGCACGAAGGCCAGGTCGTCAACAAGGGCGAGTCGGTGGTTGACGGTCCGGCCGATCCGCAGGACATCCTGCGTCTGCTGGGTTCGGAAGAACTGGCGCGCTACATCGTGGACGAAGTGCAGGACGTGTACCGCTTGCAGGGCGTGAAGATCAATGACAAGCACATCGAAGTGATTGTGCGTCAGATGCTGCGCCGGGTGGTGGTCGAGGCTGCGGGGGATTCCAGCTACATCAATGGCGAACAGGTCGAGCGTTCCGAAATGCTCAATACCAACGACGCCTTGCTGGCAGAAGGCAAGATCCCGGCAGCGTTCACCAACCTGCTGCTGGGTATTACCAAGGCATCGCTGTCCACCGACAGCTTCATCAGCGCCGCGTCCTTCCAGGAAACCACGCGCGTGCTGACCGAAGCCGCCATCATGGGCAAGCGAGACGAGTTGCGTGGCTTGAAGGAAAACGTGATTGTGGGTCGCCTGATCCCGGCCGGTACCGGTCTGGCTTACCACGAAGCACGCAAGGTGCGCGAGAGCATGGACGATGCCGAGCGCCGTGCCATTGCCGAAGCGGAAGCGGCCGAGTTGGCGGGTGAAACCGTCACCGACGGCCCGTTGGGTGACGATCTGAGCGACAACTAAACGTCGCACTGCGTGTCAACGCCCCGGCTCTGCTTCGTGGAGTCGGGGCGTTTGCGTTCAGCATGGCGTTTGCGGGTATGCTGCCCGCATGAGTGCTTTTTTGTTGATCTGGATGCTGTGCGCGCTGCTGGCGTGCTGGTGGGTCGGGCTGTATCGCCGCCTGACGCGATTGCGTGTGTCCATGCAACAAGCGCTGGCGGCGGTGGATCAACCGCTGGCGGGTTATTACAGCGTATTGGAGCAGCATTTTCTGGCCGAGGGCGTGCCGTCGGACGCCGCCTGGCTGCAATTGGTGGACCGCGTGAAACGCCTGCCTGCCACTGCCCGCAATGCACCGTTGGCGGCGGCTTCGCTGGAGAAGCTGGCGCAGGTGTTGAACGCCATCGCCATGGAGTGGGAGCAGTTGCAGCAGCAGCCCGCCGATTTGGCGGGTGCGCGCATACCGCCGGATTTGCGCAAGCGCTGGCAGGAAGCAGAATTCAATGTGCGCGCGGCACGCAATGGTTTTAACCAGTTGGTCCGAGATTACAACGCGGCGTTACGCCAATTCCCGGCGCGCGTGGTGGTGCGCCTGATGGGATTTCGGGTGATGCCAGACCTCTAAGAATCAGCATGCAGAAGTTCAACGACAATAAAGACGCCAAAGACAGCAAAGACAGCAAAGACAGCAAAGACAGCAAAGACAGCAAAGACAGTAAGGCTGGCAAGGGCCACCAAGACCACAAAGACCAGATTCCGTTGTGGCAGCAGTTGCAAGCGTGTGCTGAGGTCGTGCGTGCGGTGCGCGCGGGCCAGTCGGGCAGTGCTGCCATGGAGGCCGTGTCGGCCGCACTGCGGCCCGGCGTGCAGGCGCTGACGTTCCAGGTGTGGCGTAATCTGGCACGGGCCGAGGCCCTGCGTCGCTGCCTGGCGCCCCGTACGCCACCGCCGGCGGTGGACGCGCTGTTGTGCGTCGCCCTGGCACTTGGCTGGCAGGATGCTGATGCGCATTACGACGCTTTTACGTTGGGCAACCAAGCGGCCGAGGCCGCCAAGCGCAGCCCTGCCATGCGCGCGCAGGTGAACTTTATCAATGCCTGTCTGCGCCGTTTCTGGCGTGAACGCGAGGCCCTGGTTGCCGCCACTGATGGCGACCCGGTGGCACGCTGGAACCATCCGCGCTGGTGGATCACCCGCTTGCGGCACGATCACCCCCAGGACTGGCAGCACATTCTGGAAGCGGCAAACAGCCACGCTCCAATGACGCTGCGCGTGAACACCCGAAAAACCAGTGTGCCGCGTTACCTGGACGCGCTGGTTGCCATCGGTTGCGGTGGGCGTGCGGTGGGGCTGAGTGGCATTGAATTGGACGCCCCGGTGCCTGTGCATCAATTGCCGGGCTTTTCGCACGGATGGGTTTCGGTGCAGGATGCTGCCGCGCAAATGGCCGCACCTTTGCTGCTGGCGGACTGTGCGGACGTGGCAGCGCTGCGCGTGTTGGACGCCTGTGCAGCGCCCGGCGGCAAGACCGGCCACTTGTTGGAAATGGGCGCGGTGGACGTCACTGCGCTTGATGTCGACGCGGCGCGTTGCGCGCGCATCCACGCCAACCTGGACCGGTTGGCGTTGTCAGCCACGGTACTGGCAGCGGATGCCGCGCAACCCCAGAGTTGGTGGGATGGGCGCCTCTTTGACCGGATTTTGCTGGACGCCCCGTGCAGTGCCTCCGGCATCGTGCGGCGCCACCCCGACGTGCGCTGGTTGCGCCGTGAAACCGACATTGCCCAATTGGCCCAGATCCAGCAGCGCCTGTTGGAGGCGTTATGGCCGTTGCTGGCGCCGGGCGGGCGCTTGCTGTACTGCACCTGCTCGGTATTTGCCGCTGAAGGCCGTGACACGGTGCAAACGTTTCTTGCACACAACACCAATGCCCACTTGTTTTCGTCACCCGGTCATTTAATCACTGGAAAATTTCAAAAAAACGGTTCCCTCCTGGACAATCAATCCGGTGACCACGATGGATTCTTTTACGCAGTATTACAAAAATGTGCGCTTTAGCGTGCTGCTTCGCCTTGCCCTTTTGTGCGTCGTGCTTTGTGGCAGCGTGTGGGCTTCGGCGGAGACGGTCACGGAAGTCACCCAGTTCCGTGTGGAGCGCGTCGATGACGAGCTGCAACTGAGCGCGCAATTGCAATTTGAATTGCCTCCCGTCGTCGAGGACGCGCTGGAGAAGGGCATCCCAATGGTGTTCGTCATGGACGTTGAGGTGCTGCGCGACCGCTGGTACTGGTATGACAAGCAGTTGGCTAGCGCCCAGCGACAAATGCGGCTGGTGTACCAACCGCTGGCGCGGCGCTGGCGCCTGAATGTCGGCTCAGGTGTCGGTACGGTGGGCCTGTCGTTGAGCCAGAGTTTTGACACGCTGGCGCAGGCACTGGCCGCGATCAAGCGGGTCGCCAAATGGAAAATCGCCGATCTGCAGGATATTGATTCGACACAAAAAGCGCGCGTCGAGTTTCATTTTCAGCTCGACCTGCGTCAATTGCCCCGTCCATTCCAACTGGGTGCAGTCGGTCCGTCGGAGTGGGATATTTCGGCGACGGCGCGAAGTCCGTTGTCCGTCGAGACCGCCAAATGACCGATGCCGGCTTGAAGGTCGCCCCGGTCGTCAGCCACAGTTCACGGCGCATGCGCAGAACCGTCACGCTGGGGGCGCTCATGATGGTCGTCATCGGTCTTGTGCTGTTGTACCTGCTGATGCAGGCCACCAACAACCGGGATCTGTACGAACGCAACTACGCGACGCTGTTCTATATCAACGTTACGGTGGCCGCGTTGCTGCTGTCGGGCATTGTCTGGGCGGCCTACCGTTTGGTGATCCGACTTCGCCAGGGGTGGTTTGGTAGCCGACTGCTGGTCAAGCTGGCCGCTATTTTTGCGCTGGTGGGGTTTGCCCCAGGGTTGCTGATTTACGTCGTGTCCTACCAATTTGTGTCGCGTTCTATTGAAACCTGGTTTGACGTGAAGGTGGAAGGCGCCTTGGAAGCTGGCCTGGATCTGGGGCGCGTGGCACTCGACACGCTGAGCACTGAACTCAAAGTCAAGGCGCGCAGCGCCGCCGCGTCCCTCAGTGACGTGCCCAGCAGCGCGCTGGGTTTGCAACTCGAACGTATTGTGGATTCGGTCGGCGCGGCTGACGCTGCCGTGTGGACGAGCGACGGCATTCTGGCGGCAAGTGCTGGGCAGTCGTTGGCGCAACTGACCGCAGACAAGCCGACCAGTGTCCAGTTTCGCAGCGCGCGGACCGAGCGTGCGTTGTCCTGGCTGGAGGGACTCGAAGACGCGCAACCGGACCAGTTGCCGTTGTCACGCATCCGCGTGCTGGTGCCAATACCCAACGACTCGCTGCATCTCAGTCCGGAGGCGCGGTATTTGTTGTTGTCCAAAGTCCTGCCGCGCAATCTGGTCACCAACGCTTTGGCCGTGACCGTCGCCAATCGCGAATACCAGGAGCGCTCGCTGGCGCGTGAGGGTCTTAAACGCATGTATATCGGCACGCTCACGCTGAGTCTGTTTCTGGCGGTGTTTGGTGCTATTTTGTTGGCTGTGATTCTGGGTAACCAGATTGCGCGCCCGTTGCTGGTGCTGACCGAAGGCGTGAGCCAGGTGGCGGCAGGCGACCTCACGCCCAAGCTCAGTCTGCATGGCAAGGACGAGTTGGGCGGGCTGACGCGCTCCTTTGCCATCATGACGGCGCAACTGGCCGATGCCCGCCACTCGGTGGAGCGCAGTATGGCGCAGGTGGATGCGGCGCGTGCCAATTTGCAAACCATTCTGGACAACTTGACGGCCGGTGTGATTGTGCTGGGGCCCGAAGGCGAAGTGCGTTCCAGCAATCCTGGGGCGGCGCGTATTTTAAAAATTCAGCTGGACCAATACTGCGGAAAAACATTGGAATCCATTCCTGAATTGACAGAGTTTGGGCAAGCGGTGCAGACCCAGTTCACGGAATTCCAACTGGTTAATTCCGATCCCCATTTGCGGCATTGGCAAAAATCATTTGAACTGGGGGAAACCATGGCCACCCGCCATGGCCCGTTTGACCGGACACTGACCATCGTTGCGCGCGGCGCCAGGCTGCCGGGCGATGCGCGGTTGCTGGTGTTTGATGACATTTCTGAAATTGTGTCGGCGCAGCGTGCCCAGGCTTGGGGCGAAGTGGCGCGACGCCTTGCCCACGAGATTAAAAATCCGCTGACGCCGATTCAGCTGTCGGCGGAGCGACTGGAAAAAAAGCTCAACGGAAAGCTGGCCGACGCCGATCAGCAGGTGTTAACCAAATCGGTCAAGACCATCGTTGACCAGGTTGATGCCATGAAGCGTCTGGTTAACGAGTTTCGGGACTATGCACGCCTGCCTGCAGCTGAACTTCGGGCCGTGGATGTCAATGCGCTGGTGCACGACGTGCTGCACATGTACGAAACGGAAGCCGTTTCGGTGCCGGTCGACCTGGACCTCGATGCTGCGTGTCCGCCGGTGCGTGGCGACAACCAGCAACTGCGCCAGGTTATTCATAATCTTTTGCAGAATGCGCAAGATGCCAGTGAATCTGCGCAGGCAGAAGGACGCGGCGTGGGTAGTATCACCGTGCGGACCCAATGGCAAGCGGCAAAACGACGGGTACGCTTGAGTGTGCTGGACTGCGGTGGCGGATTTTCCGATGCCATTTTGCAGCGTGCGTTTGAGCCGTACGTAACGACCAAGGCCAAGGGCACCGGGTTGGGGCTGGCGGTGGTTAAGAAAATTGCCGATGAGCATGCATCGCGGGTGGATATCAGTAACCGGGTGGTTGATGGAAAAGTGCTGGGCGCACAAGTGTCGCTATCATTGCCTGTTGCAAATAGTTGACAAAGTTAGGTTGAGAATCGGTTTTCCGAGAGGCTGCGCGGACAATATGGCAAATATTTTGGTGGTTGACGATGAACACGGGATTCGTGATCTGCTGTGGGAGATCCTGAATGACGAGGGTCATCAGGTGGAACTCGCAGAGAACGCGGCGCAGGCACGCGCGGCCCGTTTGCGTGAGCCACCGGATCTCGTACTGCTCGACATCTGGATGCCCGACACCGATGGCGTCACCTTGCTCAAGGAATGGTCTTCAACAGGTTTGTTGACCATGCCGGTGATCATGATGAGTGGACATGCCACCATTGATACGGCCGTGGAAGCCACCAAAATTGGTGCGCTGGCGTTTCTGGAAAAGCCCATTACCTTGCAAAAGCTGCTCAAAGCGGTGGAGCAGGGCTTGGTGCGCGGCGTGGTGCGGCGTACCGCCGTGGCCGAGCAGCAACCAGTCCGCGAAGCCGTGCAGGCGCGCGAAATGGAGTCCGCTGACGGAATCGATCCCCTGGAAGAGGGCCCCCAGGCCAATCAGAATTTTGTGCTGGACAAGCCGCTGCGCGAAGCGCGCGACGAGTTCGAGAAAGCTTATTTTGAATACCACTTGATGCGTGAAAACGGCTCCATGACCCGCGTCGCGGAAAAGACCGGTTTGGAGCGCACCCACCTCTATCGCAAGCTCAAGCAACTGGGGATCGATCTGACGCGCAGCAAGCGAACGCCACATTGAACGACTGATTGGCGCAAGCTGCAAACTTCGTGCTATAATCTGGGGCTTGGCCCGGTAGCTCAGTCGGTAGAGCAGAGGATTGAAAATCCTTGTGTCGGTGGTTCGATTCCGCCCCAGGCCACCAAATTCCTAAAGCCCTGATAAATCAGGGCTTTTTGTATTCTGGCTTTTGCCAGTGCACCATGCAGGTGGTCCACCTCCTACCGAGGTCTGACCATGTTACTGCCTTCCCACCTTCGCCGTTCTAGGCACGGTGTCTACTATTTCCGCATCATCCTGTCCGAACGCATAGCCAAGGCTTTGGGGCAAACCGAGCTTGTTCGCTCACTACTTCTGTCCCAAAAAAGGAGCAAGGGAAACTTAAATTTCCCAAATGGACACTTGTCCTTAGGAGGCCAAGGTCTGACTAACTTGCCCAGTCTTTCCGATGAGGTGAGAGAGTAGGCGGTAATTTTTTTCTTCATGACGCAGCCTGCCTGCGACGATGGCCGGGTGCACACTGATCTCATCGGCAAAAGCAATGGCGTCCTGTGGCGTAAGTGTTTGACGCACTTTGGCTTCGCTCCAGCTCTGGCTGGGAATCAAAGCTTCCTGAGCCATCGCGTCGGCCTCTGTTTCAACGCTTTGGGGGTTCGTCCGATCCAGGTCATCGACGAAAACAGGAGTTTCAGGCTTTAAATGCATTGCGACGTGAGCCAACTCATGAAGCAAGGCAAACCAGAAGTTGTCAATCCGATCATGCCGCAACGTCAGTGCAACGATGGGGCGATCGTTGTCCAGCATGGCAGCCCCATCCAGGAAGGTGCGCTTGAAGTGTGACTCGATGACGAGGATGATGCCGTGCCGCGCTAGATATTCCTTTGCCAGCTTTGGTCCCTCGTCAAATGCTGACAATTTGGCGAGTTCGCGCAACCATGCGGGCGTGATGGTGCCATGCTTGTACTCTCGGGTGGAGGTGACTTCCCGTGCCTTCCGAAGGACACACATGTGCCAAGCCTTTAGGGCCATATCGTCAGCCTGCCGATCCCCGCGCTGATGCATAGGGGCACGCAGAAAAGCCGGCTCCATGCGCTTGGGAAGAAAATCCTGCATGAATTTTCTAACTAGATCTTCCGCATATTCCTTGAGTCGTTGGGCGTTTCCCTCAAAGTCACCAAAGCAGCCGCGTTCAAGCATTTCCTTAAGTGGAAACCGTGAGAAGTCCATTTCCGGCTCTTGAGCTACAACCGAGCTGTCGGTTTCAACATCCTCGATCAGGATGTCGGCGGGGATGCCCAGACCTTGATTTAGCCGACGGATCATAGGAAGTGACAGGGGCCGCTTGCGCGTCAGCACCTCTGAGACTTTGGAAATCGATCCAATGTACGGGATGAGGTCTTTTCGAGTGAGCTGCAGCTGATCCATACGGAAGAGAATGGACTCGATGGGGTCAGCCTTAACCGGCGGAACGGTTTGGCGCTCGAAATCATGGATGACTAGCGCCAGCAGTTCGAGTTCGTTTTCTTCCTTGGAGTCGGGGGTAGGGTCGAGCGACATGAGCGCAGACAGACGCGCCATGGCCGCTTCATAGTCCTTCTCGCTCTTAATGATCTTTACGTTCATCGCCATCTCCATTCGTTTCTCACATGTGCCGCTCAGGTACGCCTAAAACTTCTTTTTGCTGTATTCGGCATGTGTCCCGACCCACTCCACTACAACCAATCCGTTTTGATATCGGACCTTGACTACAAGGCGATACGTGTTCCCCTTGATATCAAAAATGACCCGGTTGTCAGACAAAAAGTCCGCCGATCTATACCGGCGCTTGATGTCATGCGACGTTTTCCAGTTCTCGCGCTCCACATCTGTCTGCCACGCATCTAGCTGGCCTCGCGAGTCCGCATGATTTTTTTTGAACGCCTCGAGGATGGGTAAACCCAGAATTCGCATGTGGAGGGCATGTATGCATGGTCAGGTGTACATTGTATTTCCCAAAAAGGGAAAAGTAAAGATCGGGTGTGCCAACATTCTGGGAATTCAACTTCGTAACGTTGAGACTGACGACGTGCTGGTTTGATCTCAGTCTTTAAAAATTCTTCTAAATTTCTTTACTCCTAATTCTTTACAACAAAAGAGGTGACGACTAAGATTCATTCCATCGGCGCTGAGAACCAACTCACTAAAGGAACGAAGATGAGCCAGACCAAGATCACCGTAAAGATTTACGAGCCCCTGCTGCGGGATTTCGATCGCCAGATCGACAAGCTATTCATCAAGCGGGACGCGTTCCTGAACGCCATGATTCAGGAGGAAGTGAGGCATCTCGCCAATGACATGGAGGGCAAACGGCTGACGACAACCACCAAGCGCTACATCGCAGGGGAGCTGAAGCGGTTGGGCACGACCCAGGTCAATGTCGTAGTCGACAAGTCGACGGCCGATGCGCTGAACGCTGTTGTGGAGACGTCCAACATGGTGCGCGATGCGTTCATGAATCGCCTGATCATGCTGCTGCGTTCAAGCAGCCAATTGCTCGGTTACCTGGAACTGCCGGAGTTCATCAACGGCTCCAATTTCGAGTCCTACGTGGAGCCGATGCCGACCAGTCCCATGAAGGCGATGGAGGCGGTCCATGCAGATCCACTGTTTTACCTGCGTGTCGCCTGCGAGGAGCGCTTCAAGACCGGGTTATATCTCCTCGACTTGCCGCAGAAGCTGGCCGGGTTTTCCTGCTATCTGGAGGAGTCGCGCGTGCCGGGCACACAGGCATACGAGCAGATGCAGAAGGATGTACAGGCAATGCTGGACGAACTCGTGGACCTGGAGGCCGATGCATTCCAGAAGTCTGAAACCAAGTAAGGAGCGAAATCGTGAACCACGCAATACACACATCGAACCTGGCGACGAAGAATTTCGGCTGCCGGTTTTTGCGTCGGAACTTGCGCTGAAAGGTTACGTCCCTCGGCTCGGTGAAGACGTCGAGGGGGTGCTGTGGGTCCAAGGGCGGCAAGTGTCGGCAGATGCCACTTTGACCCCTGTGCCTGCGAAAGCTGGGTGACAGCTTCCAACCTGTGTGCCGCTCAGCCGCGCAGATTGGCGCGAGTTTTCGATGTACAATGCGAGCATGGTTTGTAGTTCCAGCGAACTACACCACCAGTTAAACCCTTATGGGTACAAAAAGCCTCGCTATTTTTTCGCAGCAAGGCTTTTTTCAGCAGGGTATGCTCAACACATACTCAGCAACGGTTACGCGGGAATAGCTCAGTTGGTAGAGCGATACCTTGCCAAGGTATAGGTCGAGAGTTCGAGCCTCTTTTCCCGCTCCATTTAGGTAAAAAGCCTGTCCGTCGTGACAGGCTTTTTGCTTTGTGGGGTGTGCAGGATGGCTGCAGGTGATGGCCAACTCGCCAGCGCCGATTACACCGCCGAAATTGGGCAAGGTGGAAAACGGTGCTGCTGCATCGCCGCAGAAGCGGTCATACGAATTATTCCCCCGTTTGGGTGAGTTGCATGCGCCATACCTGTAAGCAGCCGCGTGATTCTGTTTGTGACGCGTATTGATGATGCGTGACAGAGCCCATTGGAAAATGCTGAATTGACTGCGCCTGCAGTGCGATATACACTTGCCATATACATTATCCCAAGGAGCTAGCCATGTCCATCGGAACTGTTTTCGTCAACAATCGCACCCAGGCCGTCCGCCTCCCTTTGGACGTGCGCCTACCCGAGGGCATCCATAAGGTAGAAATACGCGCCAGAGGCAACGAGCGCATCATCACCCCGCTCGGTCAAACTTGGGACAGCTTCTTCCTTGGCGGCCCCAAAGTTAGCGACGACTTTCTGGCCGAGCGTGCCAACCAGCACCAGTCGGAGCGGGAAGCACTCTGATGCTGCGCTACCTGCTGGACACCAATATTGTCATCTACGTGCTGAAGCGACGACCTGTCGAGGTGTTGTCTACCTTCAACGCCAACGCCAGTCGCATGGCAATTTCATCCATTACCCTGGCTGAACTTTTGCACGGCGCCGAAAAAAGCAGCCGCGTGAGCGAGAACCTGTCCGCCATTGAGGACTTTTGCAGCCGCCTGGAAGTTCTCCCCTACGGCGTCAAAGCCGCTCAGCACTACGGCGCCATTCGTGCCGCCCTGGAAAAACTCGGCCAGCCCATCGGTGTGAATGACCTGCATATTGCAGGTCACGCACGCAGCGAGGGCCTGGTGCTGGTGACGAATAACATTTCGGAGTTCATGCGCGTGCCTGCGCTCGAAGTGGAGAATTGGGTCCACCCTGGCCAGTAAACCACGGGGCGACCGTGAATGGGTCGCACATCAGCGCGGTGACCGCCATGGCCAGTTTGCCGCCATTACGGACTTACAAACGTCCAAATTGCCCGCCTTTTAGCGGTCATTGGAATAAGGGCATGAAAGGATCCCGATTGAATGACCGGACCACCGATGCCGTCAAAGAGATTGAACAAGTCGCAAGGCGTTTACGACTAGCGCCACCGCTGGCGACGCACGGCGACTGGCGTAGTAAAGGTGGTAGCCTGGAAAAGTAATTGCCCAGTCATCCAGCACGGACAGCAAACGGCCAGCAAGAATATGCGCACGCGCCATGTCATCCGGCACCCAGGCCAGGCCTTGTCCCGCAAGTGCGGCCTGAACAATGAATTCGCTGGAGTTAAAAGTCAGACGGCCGGACACCTGTACGTTCACAGTCTTGGCCCGGCGCTTGAACTCCCAGGTCATCAGCCCGCTGTGGGTGGGCAAACGCAGACCAATACAGTCGTGATTGTGCAAATCATTTGGCTTTTGTGGTGGCGGGTGGCTTTCAAAGTAACGTTTGCTGCCGACAACAGCCAGCTTCATGTCGGGCGCCATGCGAACGGCAATCATGTCTTTGGCTACGTCAGCGCCAAGCCTTATTCCTATGTCGTAGCGATCTGCAACGATGTCGGTAAAGCGGTTGTCACTGCTGATCTCGAGTTTGATGTCGGGGTAATCGGCCAGCCACGGCAACAGTCGCGGCCAGACCAATGATCGAACAGCATGCTCGGTCGCCGTGATGCGCACAGCCGCATCGCTTGGGGATATCACAGGCCTCATCCATGCGGCAGGCGTATCGCCTTCCCAGGCAACTCCGCAGACCATCCTGAAAGTAGATCTGTACGGAACCGCACTGGTGCTGGAGAAATTCGGAAAAGTCGTAGCACGCAGTGGTTCGGGCGTCGTCATTGCATCGCAGTCCGGTCACCGGCTCGGGGCGTTGAGTACCGAGCAAGACGCACTCTTAGCAACAACCCCGACAGACCAGTTGCTGAAGCTTCCCATGCTGCAGCCAGACCAGGTGACAGACTCCTTGCATGCCTATCAACTCTCCAAGCGTGGCAATTCTTTGCGCGTAATGGCGCAGGCGGTGCAATGGGGTAAACGGGGTGCGCGGATCAACACCATCAGCCCGGGAATCATCATCATCACGCCGCTTGCCAGGGATGAACTGACTGGACCACGGGGCGCGGGCTACCGCCGCATGATTGAACTTTGCCCGGCCGGTCGTGCAGGGACACCGGATGAAGTGGGGAACCTGGGCGCATTGTTGATGGGACCCGACGGTGCATTCATCACCGGCAGTGACTTCCTGATGGATGGTGGCGTTACGGCCTCCTACCGGTTCGGCGATTTGGCGCCAGTCTGATATCACAACTACCCCGGGACGAGTAAAAATGAAACTTATGCGTGCTGGTTCACAGCCTTCTGCAAAGGGCCCTGATGCCTTCTTCACCGGATCGGTTCGGATAGATCCGCTGAACGTCCCACCTGTGCCGGCGCGTGTGTCCTGTGCCAGCGTAACATTTGAGCCGGGTGCTCGCTCCGCGTGGCACACCCATCCGCTCGGGCAGACCTTGATCGTTACCGCAGGATGTGGATGGACGCAGTGCGAAGGTGACCCCATCGTCAAAATCCGCGCGGGGGACGTTATCTGGTGCCCCCCAGGCCACAAACACTGGCATGGCGCCACGCCGACAACGTCCATGACCCATATCGCCGTGCAGGAAGCCCTGAACGGCAAGAACGTCGAATGGCTGGAAAAGGTCTCCGATGAGCAATATCTGGTCGGCCCGCCGCGCCAGTGAACGAAATTCAACCAAATGCGATTTGAAAATCTAGAGCCACGTCAACCGTCGAAAGGGTCAACCATGAAATATCAAACTTTGAACAATGGTATCGAAATGCCTGTTCTGGGATTCGGCGTTTACCAAATACCTGATGCCAATGAATGTGAGCGGTGTGTTATCGACGCCATTCAGACCGGCTATCGATTGATCGATACGGCAGCGTCCTACATGAACGAAGAGGCGGTAGGCAAGGGACTTAGGGCCAGTGGCGTTGCCCGCGACCTTTAAGCAGCAGCCATGAATGCGCGTATCCGTGGGGCTATTTGCGCCCGCAACTCACGCTCTGCCATACGCATGTCGTATTCAGCCTGAAGATTCAGCCAAAACCGTGGCTCCATATTGAAAAACAAGCCCAGGCGCAACGCAGTCTCGGCAGAAATCGCACGCTTGCCGTTCACGATTTCACTAATTCGACTGGTCGTTACGTCAAGGTCTGCAGAAAGCTGCCGTGTGGTGATGCCCATAGGAACCATGAAGTCTTCTTTCAGGACTTCACCAGGATGAATCTCATCAAGTAACTTGGTCATATTTGGCCCCTTAGTGGTAATCAACAATTTCAACCTGGTGCGCACCATCCACACGCCACACAAAACAGATCCGCCATTGATCATTGATCCGGATGCTGTGCTGTCCCTTCCTATCGCGGGTCAGTGCCTCAAGATGATTACCTGGAGGCACTTTCAACGTCTCCAAGAGAGTCGCCGCGTGTAATTGCAAAAGCTTGCGTCTAGCTGCTCTCTCGATATTGCGAAACCTGGGAACCGCTCGACTATGGAACAGCGCCTCCGTTTCAGCACTCAGAAATGAATGAATCATGTTTGATTTTGTTCCGTTTGACGGACTCTGTCAATGGGATCATGACGGGCGATAAAAATGCGCAACGCCATACCGCTGGTGTACGACGCCATTCTGGTGTCGTGACCGGTCATTCTGGTCAGAAGCCCAAATCGGTCACGATCGACCAGAACGGTCGGTCACGATGAATCAGAATCGCCGGATCACGATCCACCAGAATCATGGGTCACGGTCGGCCAGAATACCCACCCAAGGAAGTCAAAGGTTTCAGTGGCGACTAGTCCACAAAAAAGCCGGTCCGTCGTGACGGGCTTTTTGTTTTTGCGACACGCCCTTTTTTCTTGCCCGGTTGCGCCGACAATCTGCAAAATTGACGCTCGGAAATCACAGGGAATTCAACCGTATGACAACGCAAACGCAAGCCCTCTGCCCGCAACGCAAGGGCATCATTCTGGCCGGTGGCTCCGGTACCCGGCTTTATCCGGCTACGCAGGTGGTCAGCAAGCAATTGCTGCCGATTTACGACAAGCCCATGATTTATTACCCGTTAACTGTGCTGCTGTTGGCGGGCATCCGTGAAATTCTGGTGATCTCTACGCCTCAGGACACGCCGCGCTTCGAGCAACTGTTAGGCAATGGGCGTCAGTGGGGCATTGACATTCAATATGCAGTGCAGCCTTCACCGGACGGTCTGGCCCAGGCTTTTTTGATTGGAGAGTCGTTTCTGAATGGAGCCCCCAGTGCGCTGGTGCTGGGCGACAACATCTTCTATGGGCACGACTTTGCTACTTTGCTGCAGCAAGCCAACCGGCAGACCGCCGGAGCGACGGTGTTTGCTTATGCCGTGAATGATCCCGAGCGCTATGGCGTGGTGGAGTTTGACGCTACCGGCCACGCCATTAGTTTGGAAGAAAAGCCGCTGGTGCCGAAAAGCCGCTATGCGGTGACGGGGCTGTATTTTTATGACAATCAGGTGGTGCAGTTGGCCAAGCAGGTGAAACCCAGCGCGCGTGGCGAACTGGAAATTACGGATCTCAACCGGCTGTATTTGGATAGGAATCAGCTGGATGTGCAGACCATGGGCCGAGGCTATGCCTGGCTGGACACAGGAACGCATGAGTCGATGCTGGAGGCCAGCCAGTTCATCTACACCATTGAAAACCGTCAAGGTTTGAAAGTTGCAGCGCCGGAGGAGGTGGTCTGGCGCAATGGCTGGATTGATAGCGCGCAATTGGAAAAGCTGGCGGAGCCGCTGGCCAAATCAGGTTATGGCAAGTATTTGCTGCGACTTTTGAAGGAGGCTGTGTACTGATGCGAGCCACGAAAACCAAAATAGCCGATGTGCTGATGCTCGAACCCACGGTGTTCGGTGATGAGCGCGGCTTTTTCTTTGAGAGTTTCAATCAGCGGATGTTTGCGCAGGCTACCGGTGTGACAACTCCGTTTGTGCAGGACAACCACTCCAAGTCAGCCCAGGGCGTGTTGCGCGGCCTGCATTACCAGGTAGAGCAGCCGCAGGGAAAGCTGGTGCGGGTGGTGCAGGGTGCGGTGTTCGATGTGGCGGTGGATATTCGCAGAGATTCGCCAACCTATGGGCAATGGGTGGGCGAGATACTGAGTGCGGAGAACAAGCGCCAGCTCTGGGTGCCGGCCGGACTGGCGCACGGTTTTCTGGTGCTGTCGGAAACCGCTGAGTTTTTGTACAAGACCACCGAATACTATGCTCCGGTGCACGAACGCTGCATTGCCTGGAATGATCCGAGGTTGTCGATTGCATGGCCGCTGGCAGGCAGCGCGCCACGTTTGTCGGTTAAAGACCAGGCCGGTGCGGCGTTTGAATGAGAACCGAAATGGAAAAACAGACACACGGCAAAGGAGAACTGGAGCAATGCAGGCGTTGCGAACGCATCAAATCCAGTTTGCGATGGGCGTATAACCTGCTCGCAGAGATATACATTTATATTTTTGCGCGCCCTTCGGCGCAGTGGTTGAATGACGTTATTTTGCAGCTTGCATTGCGGGGGCGTGGTTATAAAAACTGCTGCGGGCCGGAACGCACGGGCGAGGCCATATTCCTGGCGCTATTTGCAAAGACAAATCCAAAGCTATGCATTGATGTCGGGGCAAATAAGGGTGATTACTCCGAGTTGTTGCTTTCGAAAACCAGTGCCAAAGTTATTGCGTTTGAGCCTTTGCCCAAGGCATTTGCATCCTTGTCAAAACTGGGCGCATCCTATGGCGAGCGTTTTGATGCGGTGAATGTAGGTGTTGGATCCAGGGAGGACGTGCTTGAACTTCATTATGGTAGTGAAGATTCTGAGTTTGCCAGCTTTAGTGCTGAAGTTCAGCAGATAGATTATGTTGGTGTGCATAACATCCATGTTATGGCGGTGCCGGTCATTACGCTGGATGCCTACTATAAAAAGCACATTGCCGGAGCGTTTGATGTTTTGGATTTGCTGAAGATCGATACCGAAGGATTTGAGTACGAAGTGCTGGTCGGCGCGCAGCAAGTTATTTCCGAGCTCAAGCCAAAGTTCATACAGATTGAGTACAACTGGCATCAGTTGTTCAGGTCACAGTCGCTTAAAAAGTTGGCGGAATTGATGCCGGGTTATTCCGCTTATCAATTACTGCCACATGGAGGTGGTTTGGTGAAGCGGGATGTCAATCGGCCTGAATCGAATATTTATCATTATTCGAATTTTATATTTGTTCGTGACGGTGTCGCATTGAACTGAGGAAATCCATGGACATGTGGGGCGCCTTCCCCACTGAGCCAGCGTTATGCAAGAGGCGCCCTAACGAAGGGACGGCAGTGTCAGAACGGAGCGCGATATGGCAAAGAAGCTGGGACGGGTTTTTTCCCAGAGCAATAAGCAAAAATAGGCGGTGCACGCCTGGGCGATGAGCGTAGCCCAGGCTACGCCGATGATGCCAAAGCGGGGAATCAGAATCAGGTTCAAGCCCACATTCAGCACGGCTCCAATCAGGGTGTTGATAGCGCCATATTTTTGCAGTCCTTCGGTCAGTAACCAGCGCCCGCTGGCAACGCCAATGGAAACGAATACGCTGGCCCAGATGTGCACCATCAGCACGCTGCCCGCCTGCTGGTAGGTGTGACCATAAAGCAGTGCCACAACCCAGTTTGAGCAGAAGCCGATCAAAACAGACAAAATGAGTGACGTGTAAATCAGGAAGGAATACAGCCGGGACAGACGGCCTAAATAGATGGCATTATCAACTTTCTTGCTGTTGACAATGGCCGGGTAGAGCGAGGCAACGATGGTCATGGGTAAAAAATACCAGCCGCCACTCAGGGCGACGGCGACTGAATATTGGCCTACTGCGTAATCTCCCATCATTTGCTTGATCATGACTTGATCGATGCGCATGTAGATGGTGATCAGCAGTCCGCTCAGGATGTATGGGTACGATTCACGCAACAGGTTGGTGGCAAGGGTGAATGAAAAATCAAATTTGAAATGCTGGCCGTTGGCGTCGCGTTTGAAAAAATAGACATACCCCATGAGCAGAGTCAGTGCATCAAACACGATGGCATAAGAAAATGTCAGCAGGGATGCCTTTAAATAGATTAATGCCAGTTTGACAACGCTGGATATGAGCAGGCTGCTGATGCTTGAGAGCACAATGAAGCGGGCTTTGACTTCACTCTGAAAATAGCACTCAATAATGCCGGATGCCTGGAATAATATTCCACAGCCGATGACCAGGATGATGGTATTGGAATCGGCCCCGTAGCCAAAAAAATAAATGTAAGCAGCCAGTGCCAGAAAGGATATGCAGGCACCCGCCATCATCAACACCAGCGCGGTAGATAACAACGATGGTTTGTGGATGTCGCCATTCACCAGATCCTTGACAAGGATATTGGTGATGCCGAGTGCGGCAACGGATCCAAAAAGTGCTACCAGACTTTGTGCGAAACTGAGTAAGCCGAATTGACTTGGCCCAAGATACCGGGCGACCCAGGCGCCGATGAGCACAGCAACACCAATTCGCAGTAGCTTTTCAAATAAAAGCCACAGTGTGTTGTCGAGATATTTTCGAAAACCCGTGTTGCGATGGTAGTACTCGCGTGCGGCTTTTGGGAGCAGGGACTTTGCCAGCTGCATTAACATGGAAACTCTCATCAAAACGGGAAACACAGCAGGCCGCGATGGGTTGAGCCGTATCCGCCAAACTGGATGCAGTTATGCAAAATTGCAGAAGGCAACGGGTGTTTTCAATCCGGGACAGAGCGCGAATTTTAGCATTTGGGGTGCCCGGTCGAGAACCGGCGGTGTGGCACAATGCGTGCGGTTGATGGGTGCGTCGATCATGCGGTTTTTCCGTGGTCGGTTCAAGGATGAATGAGATCGCATGAAAAAAATATTGATTACCGGCGGAGCAGGCTTCCTGGGGTCCCATTTGTGCGAGCGACTGCTGAATGAGGGCAACGACATTTTGTGCGTTGACAACTTCTTCACCGGGAGCAAGGGCAACATTACCCACCTGATGACCAACCCCTACTTTGAGGTGGTGCGCCACGATGTGACGTTTCCACTGCATGTGGAGGTGGATCAGATCTACAACCTGGCGTGTCCTGCCAGTCCCGTGCATTACCAGTTCGATCCGGTGCAAACCACGAAGACCAGCGTGCATGGCGCCATCAACATGCTCGATTTGGCACGGCGTCTGCATGCCCGTATTTTCCAGGCGTCGACGTCGGAGGTGTACGGCGACCCGGAAGTGCATCCGCAAACGGAAGATTACTGGGGTCGTGTCAATCCGGTTGGCGTCCGCAGCTGTTACGACGAAGGCAAGCGCTGCGCAGAGACGCTGTTTTTTGACTTTTACCGACAGTATCAGCTGGACATCAAGGTTGCCCGTATTTTTAACACCTACGGTCCGCGCATGCACCCCAACGACGGGCGGGTGGTGAGCAACTTTATTGTGCAGGCGCTCAAGGGTGACGAAATTTCCATTTATGGCAGTGGGCAGCAAACGCGCAGCTTTTGTTATGTGGATGATCTGATTGAAGGCTTCGTGCGCATGATGGATTCGCCGGTGGGCTTTACCGGTCCGGTGAATTTGGGTAATCCGTCGGAATTTACGATGCTGGAACTGGCCGAACTGGTGCTGCGTTTGACCGCGTCCAGGTCGAAATTGACGTTTAAGCCGCTGCCGCAGGACGATCCACGCCAACGCCAGCCCCATATATCGCTGGCACGTGAACAATTGGGGGGCTGGGAGCCCAAGGTGGCACTGGAGGATGGACTGCGGGAGACTATTGCGTATTTCAAGAAGATCTTGCATGTTTGAATTGACGACGCCCATCGCCTTTATTATTTTTAACCGGCCTGACACCACGGCACGGGTGTTTGAAGCCATTGCCAAGGCGCGGCCACGCAAGTTGCTGGTGATTGCCGACGGCGCCCGGCCCCATCGGGCGGGTGAAGCCGAGCGTTGCGCGCAAACGCGCGCTGTTGTGGATCGGGTGGACTGGGATTGTGAGGTTCTGACGCAGTATTCGGACACCAACCTGGGTTGCAAGGTGCGCGTGTCGAGTGGCCTGGATTGGGTTTTTGAACAAGTGCCGGAAGCGATTATTCTGGAAGACGATTGTTTGCCCGATCCGAGCTTCTTCCAGTTTTGTCAGGAGATGCTGGAGCGTTATCGGGATGACCCGCGCATTGGCATGATTTCGGGCGACAATTTCCAGTCGGGGCAGCGGCGCGGTAGCGCGAGTTACTACTTTTCGCGCTACCCGCATATCTGGGGCTGGGCCACTTGGCGCCGGGCGTGGCAGCATTACGATGTGTCGGCGGCGCGGTGGCCTGAACTGCGTGAGCGCGGGGGCCTTGAAGCACTGATTCCTACGGCGCAGGAGCGCGCGTTCTGGGCGGGTTGTTTTGAAGGTGTCTTTGATGCCCGCATTGATACCTGGGACTACCAGTGGATTCTGACCCTTTGGGCGCAGGGCATGTTGTCGGTGCTGCCGGCTGTCAATCTGATTTCCAATATCGGGTTTGGCGCAGGTGCCACGCACACGCGTGGAGCCAGTATTTATGCCGAGATGCCGGTGGCGCGGCTTGACTTTCCTTTGCGCCATCCGGTTTTGGTGTGGCCGCATGCGCAGGCTGACGCGTACACCTCCAGCACCATGTATTCACGCAGCCTGGCGCGCACCGTGACGCAAAAAGTACAGGCCCTACTGGGTTTTGGAGCGCGCGGTTAGTATGGGGATGTGCCCTGTTTGCCAGACGCGCATGCAGCATGCGTTTCATGCGCAGGTGCTGCACAAATACACGGTGGAGTACCGGTATTGCGATGGTTGTGGCTTGTTGCAGAGTGAGACGCCTTATTGGCTGGATGAGGCCTATGGTGAGGCCATTGCGGCGGCTGACACCGGACTGGTTCGGCGCAATATTTCCCTGACGTTCAAGACGGCGGCGCTGTTGTATTTTGCGCTGGATGCCGACGCTTCTTATGTGGATGTGGCCGGCGGTTACGGCATGCTGGTGCGACTGCTGCGTGACTTTGGTTTTGATTTCTACTGGAGCGACAAGTATTGCCAAAATCACTTGGCGCGCGGATTCGAGGCGAGCGCGGCGCCCGGCCCTATAGAGGCACTCACTGCTTTTGAGGTGATGGAACATGTGCAGGACCCGGTGGCGTTTGTGTCGGAAGCCCTGCAAAGGTATGGCACGCGGACCCTTATTTTTTCCACCCAGTTGTTTGATGGTGCTCCGCCACCGACTGACTGGTGGTATTACACGTTTGCCACGGGCCAGCATATTTCTTTTTATCAGCCCCGCACGTTGGCGCGTATTGCGCAGGCGCTCGGGCTGCGTTTCTATTCGGCCCATGGGTTGCACATCCTGACCGACCGGCCGTTGCATGGTGCGCGCCTGAAATGGCTGACTGGGCGGATGGCCTTGCCGTTGTCGCTGTATGTGAAATGGCGCATGGGTTCGCGCACGCAGTCTGACCATGAACGAATGCTGGCTGCGCAAGCGCCAGTGGTGCGAGGCGAATGAATGCGGATTGCGTTTGACCATCAGATTTTCGGTTGGCAGAACTACGGCGGTATTTCACGCTATGCCTACGAGTTGGCGCTTGGGTTGGCGCGGCGTGGTGATTCGCCGACGGCGGTGATTGCCCCGCTGTATGTGAATCAGTATCTGGCGGGGGCGCCGGCGGTGCTGCGTGTGCAGGGTGTGCGAATGCCGTTTGTGCGGCGCGCCGGACGCATTTACCGGGCCATTAATTATGTGCTGGCCTGGCCGCTGATGCGGTGGTTTGCACCGGACATCGTGCACGAAACCTACTATGCGCGGGTGGGGGTTGCACCCAGACGGGCCAAGGTGGTGCTGACGGTGTACGACATGATTCACGAGCGTTTTAGCACGCATTTTTCCAGTGCCGATCCGACGTCGCGCGAAAAGGCTGCAGCCGTGGCGCGCGCCGACCATGTGATTTGTATTTCGGAACAGACGCGGCGCGACCTGATTGATGTGTTGCAGGTGGATCCGGCCAAGACGTCGGTGGTGTATTTGGGCTTTGCGTTAACCGGGGCTGCAGCTGATTCGGTGGTGCCGATGGAAGCCGCGCGTCCGTATTTGCTGTATGTGGGCAGCCGTGGCGGGCACAAGAATTTTGAAGCACTGGTGCGGGCCTATGCGGGTTCACCGCAGTTGATGGCGGCCTGTGATCTGGTCTGCTTCGGCGGCGGCGTCCTGACGGCACGCGAGAAGGCGGTGCTGGCGGAATTGGCAGAACACGGGCTGGTCCCGGACCGGGTGCGCCTGGTGGGGGGCGATGACGCCTTGTTGGCGCGCTATTACCGGGGCGCAGTGGCGTTTGTGTATCCGTCCCTCTATGAGGGGTTTGGCATTCCACCGCTGGAAGCCATGAGTTTTGATTGCCCGGTGGTGTGCAGCAACGTGAGTTCCATTCCGGAAGTGGTGGGCGATGCTGGCGCGATGTTCGATCCGACCGACGTGGCGTCGATGCGCACCGTGATGGAGCAGGTGGTCGAGGATGCGGTGTTGCGTGCTGCGTTGGTGGCGCGCGGTCGCCAGCGCCTGGGTTTGTTTTCGTGGGAGCGCTGTGCACGGGAGACAGCACAGGTTTACCAACGGGTGCTGGCATGAAAGCGTTGATTTGCGGCGTGGGCGGACAGGACGGTGCGTATCTGGCGCGTCTGTTGCTGGACAAGGGTTATACGGTGGTGGGGACCTCGCGCGATGCCATGGCGTCGTCGTTCAGTTCGTTGCGGCAGCTTGGCATTCTGGACCAGGTGGAAGTGGTGTCCATGGCGCTGAATGATTTTCGCAGCGTGCTGCACACGCTGAAGCGGCACGCGCCGGACCACGTGTACAGCCTGGCCGGGCAGACGTCGGTTGGCTTGTCTTTTGAGCAGCCAGTGGAGACGATGGAGAGCATTGCCCAGGGCACGCTCAATCTGCTCGAAGCGATTCGGTTTGTGGAGCGGCCTGTGCGGTTTTATAACGCGGGTTCCAGCGAGTGTTTTGGAGACACCGGCGATGCACCGGCCCATGAATCGACGCCGTTCCACCCCCGCAGTCCGTATGCGGTGGCCAAGGCGTCGGCGCATTGGCTGGTTCGCAATTACCGTGAGGCCTACGGTTTGTATGCTTGTACCGGGGTGCTGTTCAACCATGAGTCACCGTTGCGGCCGGGTCGATTTGTGACGCAAAAAATTGTGCGTGCGGCAGCGCGTATTGCTGCGGGCAGTACGGAAACACTGCAGCTGGGGAATATGGCGATCCAACGTGACTGGGGCTGGGCTCCGGATTATGTGGAGGCTATGTGGCGCATGCTGGATGTGGGTGTGCCCGATGATTATGTGATTGCGACAGGGCGCACGGTTTCGCTGGAATATTTCACGGCCGAGGTGTTCGCCCAGTTCGGGCTGGACTGGCAGCAGCATGTGGCGGTGGACCCCACCTTGCTGCGTCCGACCGATATCATGGCTGGACGGGCCAACCCGGCCAAGGCCCACGCAGCGCTGGGCTGGCACCATACGTTGGATGTCGATGGCGTCATCGCCGGTATGTGCGATGCCGTTCGCGCAAGGTCCTGAACATGGCGCACCATTCACGCATTAGCGTCATTACGGCCGCGTTCAATGCGGCAGCCACCTTGGGCCGTACGCTGGACTCGGTGGCGGCGCAGACGCACCCGGCCGTGGAGCACATCGTCATTGATGGCGCTTCGACCGATGGCACGGTGGAAATGATTCAGCAGCGCGGCGCGCATCTGGCGCAATGGGTGTCGGAGGCGGATCGGGGTATTTACGATGCCATGAACAAGGGTCTGGCGTTGGCCAGCGGCGATATTTTTTGTTTTTTGAACGCCGATGATCACTACGCCTCAGACACGATTTTGGCGGAGGTGGCGCAGCAGATGGAAGCGCGCAATCTGGATGCGCTGTTGGGCGATGTGGTTTTTTTTCATCCGGATCGGCCTGAGCATGTGGTGCGGCGCTATCGCTCGGATCGTTTTCGCCCGGAGCGCTTGGCCTACGGCTGGATGCCAGCGCATCCGGCGGTTTTTTTGCGCCGCGCGGTGGTGGAGCGGGTGGGCGCGTTTCGCACCGATTACCGGATCGCTGGCGATTACGAATACCTGGTGCGCGTGTTCGCCGACCCTGCGCTGCGGTACGCGCACCTGCCGCAGGTGATGGTCAAAATGCAGACGGGCGGCGCGAGCACTGCTGGCCTGCGCTCCACGGTGTTGCTCAATCGTGAAGTGTTGCGTGCCTGCCGTGAAAACGGGGTTGACACCAATATGCTCAAAATACTGTCCAAGTATCCGGCCAAGCTTTTGGAGCTATTTCAGTCGTGAGCGGCCGGTGCTGGCCGGGTGGCATGGTTGAATCGGGAATAATCGCACGCTAACGAACAGGATTTCACAATGACTAGCAAAGTTGCACTGATTACAGGGATTACCGGGCAGGACGGCTCGTATCTGGCGGAATTTTTATTGGACAAAGGCTATACCGTGCACGGCATCAAGCGCCGCAGCAGTTTGTTCAATACCCAGCGTGTGGACCACGTGTACCAGGACCCCCACATTGACAACGCCCGCTTCAAGCTGCATTACGGTGATTTGAGCGACACCAGCAACCTGATTCGCATCGTTCAGGAAACGCAGCCGGATGAGATTTACAACCTGGGCGCCATGAGCCACGTGGCGGTCAGTTTTGAGAGTCCGGAATATACGGCCGATGTGGATGGGTTGGGAACGCTGCGCATGCTGGAGGCGATTCGCATTCTGGGGCTGGAAAAAAAGACGCGCTTTTACCAGGCGTCGACCTCGGAGTTGTACGGCCTGGTGCAGGAAACGCCGCAGAAGGAAAGCACGCCGTTCTACCCGCGCAGTCCGTACGCGGTGGCGAAGTTGTATGCCTATTGGATGACGGTGAACTACCGCGAGGCCTACGGCATGTATGCCTGCAACGGGATTTTGTTCAACCACGAAAGCCCGCGCCGTGGCGAGACGTTTGTGACGCGCAAGATCACGCGCGGCTTGTCCAACATGGCCCAGGGTCTGGAAACCTGTTTGTACATGGGCAATATGGACGCACTGCGCGACTGGGGCCACGCCAAGGATTATGTGCGCATGCAATGGATGATGCTGCAACAGGACCAGCCGGAAGATTTTGTGATTGCCACTGGCGTGCAATACAGCGTGCGCCAGTTCATTGACTGGTCGGCGCGCGAGTTGGGCGTAACGCTGGCGTTTGAGGGCCAGGGTGTGGATGAAGTTGGGCGCATTGTTGCCATCCTTGGTGACAAGGCGCCGGCATTGGCGGTAGGGCAGGTGATTGTGCGGGTTGATCCGCGTTATTTTCGACCGACCGAAGTGGAAACTTTGCTGGGTGACCCGACCAAGGCCAAATTGCGCTTGGGCTGGGTGCCTGAAATAACAGTGCAAGAAATGTGTGCTGAAATGGTGGCGGCTGATTTGGCTGAGGCGCAGCGCCACGCGCTGCTCAAAAAACACGGTTATGTTGTCAATGTGAGTGTTGAATAATCATGAAAATTGCAATTGCTGGTACGGGTTATGTTGGTATGTCTATGGCTGTCCTGTTGGCGCAGCACCACGAAGTGGTGGCCCTGGATATTGTTCCTGCCAAGGTGGACATGATCAATCGTCGGCAGTCGCCGATTGAAGACCCGGATATTGAGCGTTTCCTGCGCGACAAGCCGCTCAATTTGCGCGCCACACTGGATCCGAACGACGCTTATAAAGGCGCGGCATTCGTGGTGATTGGTACGCCGACCGACTACGACAGTGAAACCAACTATTTCAATACCGGCAGCGTGGAAGCGGTGATTCGCAGCGTGATGACCATTGAGCCGAATGCTGTGATGGTGGTGAAGTCGACCGTGCCGGTGGGCTTTACCGAAAAGGCGTGTGCCCAGTACCAGTGCAAGAACCTGTTTTTCTCGCCCGAGTTTCTGCGTGAAGGCCGCGCGCTGCATGACAATCTGCATCCGTCGCGCATTGTGGTGGGTGAGCGTTCGGAACGTGCGCAAATTTTTGCCTCCTTGTTGAAGGAGGGCGCCGAATCCAAGGATATGCCGATTCTGTTCACGGACAGCACGGAAGCCGAAGCCATTAAGCTGTTTGCCAATACCTATCTGGCGATGCGCGTGGCGTATTTCAACGAGTTGGATACCTATGCCGCAACGCATGGGCTGGACACGCGCCAGATCATTGACGGCGTGGGCCTGGACTCGCGCATTGGCGCCCATTACAACAATCCGTCGTTCGGGTATGGCGGCTATTGCCTGCCGAAGGACACCAAGCAGTTGCTGGCCAATTACAGCGATGTGCCGCAGACGCTGATTGGCGCGATTGTGAGCGCCAACACGACACGCAAGGACTTTATTGCCAACGATATTCTGCGTCGCCAGCCGAAGACGGTGGGCATTTATCGCCTGATCATGAAGGCCGGTAGCGACAATTTCCGCGCCAGCAGTGTGCAAGGCGTCATGAAACGCCTCAAGGCCAAGGGCGTTCAGGTCGTGGTGTATGAGCCGGTGCTGGAGCAGGACGCGTTTTTCGGCTCGCCGGTGGTGCGCGATCTGGAGGTGTTCAAGCAGCAATGCGACGTGATTGTCGCCAACCGTCGCACGCCGGTGTTGGCCGATGTGGCGGACCGGGTTTATACGCGCGATCTGTACGGCAGCGACTAAGTTGAACGTGCGGCCACGCGCACCCGTTTAGCGGTGCTGCGCGGCAGCCGCAGCGCTGGCCTGCGCCTTGAGGGCAAATTCGGCGCGCAGGGCGCGCAGTTTTTCGCGCGGGTCTTCCCGGACGGTGGTTTGGTCGAGCGCCATTTCGGCGATGAATCGACTGGGCATGGCAACCACCATGTCGCGTCCCTTTTTGCGGCGTTTGGTCCAGCTCACGGCCAGGCTGCGTTGGGCGCGCGTAATACCCACATACATCAGGCGGCGCTCTTCTTCCAGGCGGCCGGTCATGGCGCTGTGGGCTGCGGCGGACGCCGCTGCTGCCGCCTGCGGGTCGGCGCTGGCGTCTGCGGCCGGTGCATCTCCGAGTTTGAACGGCAGCATGCCCTCGGTTACGCCCACCAGTTGCACGTGCGGCCACTCCAGGCCTTTGGCGGCGTGCAGGGTGGACAGGGTGACTACGTTCTGGTCTTTTTCGCGTTCGCTGATGGTGGACAGCAGGGCGATGGTTTGCGAGACTTCCAGCAGCGATTTGGTTTCGCGGATGGGCGTGCCGGCGCCCGCACCGATGCCGTCGTCGATCTGCCCGCCGCAGCGCTGCGCCATCCAGTCACAGAATTCTTGTACGTTGCTCCATTTGGCGGAGGCGATGGATTCGCTGTCTTCGTTGTCGTAGAGGTGTTGTTCGTAGCCGATTTCCGTGAGCCAGGTGCGCAAAAAGGCGGCGGCGTCTTCGGCGCCGACGGTATGGCGCGCGCGGAATTCGAGGTCGTTTACGTAGCGACCGAATTCGTGCAGGCTGCCCAGTGCCTTGCCACTCAGCACGGCGGCCAGGGATGAAGAAAACAGCGCCGCGAACAGGCTCAGTTTGTATTGGCTGGCGAACCCGCCCAGGCTGCCCAGGGTCTGGTGGCCGATGCCGCGTTTGGGCACGGTGACGGCGCGCACAAAGGCGGGGTCGTCGTCGTTGTTGGCCCAGAGCCGGAACCAGGCGCACAGGTCGCGGATTTCGGCGCGGTCGAAAAAGCTCTGGCCACCCGACACTTTGTAGGGGATGTTGGCCTTGCGCAGCGCTTTTTCGAAGGGCTTGGCCTGGTGGTTGGCGCGGTACAGGATGGCGAAGTCGCGGAACTCGCGGTATTGGGCGCCTGCCTGGGCCAGGCCGCCTTCGGCGCGCAGGCTCTGGATGCGGGCGACGGCGCGTTGGGCTTCGTGCTCTTCGTTGTCGGCGTCCACCACGCGCACCGGTTCGCCTTCACCGAGGTCGCTCCACAGGTTTTTGGGGAACAGTTTGGGGTTGGGGCCAATGACGTTGTTGGCGGCGCGCAGGATGGCCGAGGTGGAGCGGTAGTTTTGCTCCAGTTTGATGACTTTGAGGGCGGGGAAGTCGATGGGCAGCTTTTTGAGGTTGTCCAGGGTGGCGCCGCGCCAGCCATAAATGGACTGGTCGTCGTCACCGACGGCGGTGAAGCAGGCCGCTGCCGGGGAGTCGCCGACCAGCAGTTTGAGCATGGCGTACTGGGTGGCGTTGGTGTCCTGGTATTCGTCGACCAGTACGTGACCGGTCTGGGCTTGCCAGCGGGCACGCACTTGCGCGTGGTTTTGCAGCAGTTTGAGGGGCAGGCTGATGAGGTCGTCGAAGTCCACGCTTTGGTAGGCGGTGAGGCGCTCTTCGTAGCGCGCCATGACCTGGGCGGCGGTGTGCTCGGTGTCGTCGGTGGCTTGTGCCAGCGCTTGGGTCGCGTTCAGGCCGGCCGATTTCCAGGCGCTGATGGTCCATTGCCACTGGCGTGCGGTGGCAGCGTCGGTGCAGCCGCCAGCGTCTTTGAGGATGCTGGTGACGTCGTCGCTGTCGATGATGGAAAACGCCGGTTTGAGGCCGAGCACGGCGCCGTCTTGGCGCAGCATGCGCACGCCCAGGGCGTGGAAGGTGCAGACCAGCACGTCTTTGGCGGCGCGTCCGATCAGGCCTTTGGCACGTTCGCGCATTTCGGCGGCGGCCTTGTTGGTGAAGGTGATGGCGGCAATGCGCTGTGGTGCCATGCCGGTCTGGATCAGGCGGGCGATTTTGTGGGTGATGACGCGCGTCTTGCCCGAGCCCGCGCCAGCCAGCACCAGGCATGGGCCGTGCAGGTAATTCACGGCTTCTTGCTGGGCGAGGTTGAGGCCGTGGGCGGCGTGGGTGGACGGAGGCGCAGAGGACATGCAGGGTGACGGAGCAACAGAACGGGGGGCAGTAGGCGGCCAGCGCAGGTGGGCGGGCGCTGATCTTAACGCGTGTGTCGCTGCGGTGGGGTTCTTATATGGCCAATGGGTCTACGTCCACCGCCCAGCGGATCAGGCCTTTGCAGGCCGGGCGGGTCGCGTGCAACAGGCTGTGCCAGCCTTGTAAAAATTGCTGCAGTGCTGCACGCGATGGGCTTTCCACCAGCATTTGGGCGCGCTCCACGTTGGCGATGCGCTGCATCGACATGGGGACCGCCGGATACACCGTGATGTGTTGCAACACCGCGTCCCAGCCGGGCCAATGGGCCATGTCGCTGGCAACAGCGGCGCGTGCCATTTCCAGAAATTGCTGGGCCACTTCCTGCGTGCGCGCCTCGGCCCGCACCAGGGCCTGCGCCGAGAACGGCGGCATGCCGGCTTGCGCGCGCTGGCGCAGCTGCTCTTCGGCAAAGCGGGGGTAGTCGTGCACTTTGAGGGCGGCGTAGAGCGGGTGTGCGGGCTGGAAGGTTTGAATCCAGACTTCGCTGTTGGCGCTCAGCGTGGCGTCGCGCCCCGAGCGCCCGGCGGCTTGCATCAGCAGGCTGAACAGGCGTTCGGGTGCGCGGAAGTCGCTGGCGAACAGCGCGTTGTCGGGGTTGATTGCGGCCACCAGGGTGATGCGCCGGAAGTCGTGGCCCTTGGCAATCATCTGGGTGCCGACCAGGATGTCGACCTCACCGGAATGGACGGCGGCCAACTGGCTGGTAAGGGCGCCTTTGGCGCGCGTGCTGTCGGCGTCGATGCGGGCGATGCGCAGCGGTTCGCCCTGCGGCGCCTCGGCGCTGACGCTGTGGGGGCGGCGCACGTCGGCCAGCAGTTCGCCCAGGTGCTCTTCCAGTTGTTCGGTGCCGCGCCCGAGGGGGGCAATGTCGGGGTTGCCGCAGGTTGGGCAGGCCGGCATGACGCGTTCGGTGAAGCCGCAATGGTGGCAGCGCAGGGTGCGGTCGAATTTGTGGAACACCCGGAAGGCACTGCAGTGTGGGCACTCACTTTTCCAGCCGCACGCGGCGCAATGGAGTACCGGTGCGTAGCCGCGCCGGTTGAGAAACACCATGCATTGTTCACCACGCGCCACGCGCTCGCGCATGGCCTGTAGCAGGGGCGCCGAGATCACGGTGTTGCGCGGCTGGTTGTTCATGTCAACCCGGCGTACCAGGGGCAGGCCCTGGTACGCCGGGCTGCGGGCGCTGTTGGTGGCGGTGGCGGTGGCGTGGGTTGCTTGGATGGTGTGTCCGACGCCATCGGTGGCAGCGCCGATGCGCTGGTCCATGTGCAGACGCAGGTAGCGCCCGCCCTGGTCTGCCGGGCGGCTGTGGTGCCAGCTTTCGAGCGACGGGGTGGCCGAGCCGAGAATGACTTTGGCGCCCTCCAGCCGGGCGCGGTAGATAGCCAGGTCACGCGCCGAATAGCGCGCCCCTTCGCTGCTCTTGTAGCTGGGGTCGTGCTCTTCATCGACCACGATCAGTTGTAACCGGGGCAAGGAGGCAAAGACGGCCATGCGGGTGCCCAGCACGATACGCGCTTCGCCGCAGTGGGCCGCCAGCCAGCTGTTGAGGCGCTGCGCGGCCGTCATGCCGCTGTGCATGGAGACCACGGCGTGCGGGCCGTGGTGGTGTGCGAAGCGCGCCAGGAAACGGGCTTCGAGCTGTGGTGTGAGGTTGATTTCCGGCACCATGACCAGCGCTTGCGCCTGCGGCGTTCGCTCAAGCAGCGTTTGTACGGCGCGCAAATAGACTTCCGTTTTGCCACTGCCGGTGGCGCCGAACAGCAGGAACGGGCCGGGTTGGCTTTGGATGGCGTCGAGCGCGGCGGTTTGCGCGGCGGTCAGGTCGGGGCGGTCTGCATCGGCCGTGTTTGGCGCGGCGAGACCGCTGGGCGGCGCCGGTTCGGCCGGTTGCTGCCGCTTCTGCGTTTGTTTCTGGTTGCGGCGCAGTCGGCGTTCGATTTGTACCGTGCTCAGGTCGCGCAGTTGGGGCGGGAGCGCCGCCAACGCCACTTCGCCCGCCGAGCGCTGGTAGTACTGGGCGCAAAACTGAATCAGCTGACGCCAGTGGTCACTGAGCGGCGCGATGCCTTCGAGCGTACCGACGACGCTGCGGATTTTGTCGGCTTGCAGTGCCTGCTGTTCAGGGGCGGCTGCGTCGGCCCAGACGATGCCCAGCATTTCGCGTTGCCCCAGCGGAACCCGTACCAGCGTGCCAGGTGGGAGCGGCTGGGGGCTGCGGTAGGTGAGCATTGAGCCCAGCGCGGCATGCGCGGGCGTCTGCACCAGGATGCTAAGCCAGGTGTCCATGGGATGGCGCACGGCGGCGCAAAACGGTGGTGGCGGGCACGGAAAGTGCGTACGGTGCGGGGTTGGTTAGCGGGAAAAGTTGATGTGGCAACGAGGATTGATGCCTAAGTGATTGATTTGTAACCACTTTGTTTCAACTTCAAAATTTCTGTGGATAACTTTGTTCATATGTTGCCGCCGAGTCGGCCAAAGCCTTTGTTTTCAAGGCTTTGGCAGGAATGCATGAAAAAACAGCAATCTTCGAAATCGTTATAAATCAACAACTTACGTTAGCTGTCGAGTTTGTAGCGAGGGCGAATGGCGAGCGTGTTGCCAAATGCCCCGTAA
>Ga0316223_1000647_pt1 | contig 39483 bp, 34 predicted proteins | sample TBH18009metaG_FD_206007 | JGI IMG/M metagenome (GOLD analysis project Ga0316223, IMG submission 206007) | Freshwater microbial communities from Trout Bog Lake, Wisconsin, USA - TBH18009 | ecosystem: Environmental > Aquatic > Freshwater > Lake > Hypolimnion/Profundal zone | place: USA: Wisconsin...
TTAACAAAGAAGCTTCTTACGACGATATTTGCAAGGCAATGAAGACCGCCTCTGAAGGCGCGTTGAAGGGCGTGCTTGGCTACACCGATGAAAAAGTGGTTGCTACCGATTTTCGTGGTGCAACAACGCCCTCCGTGTTTGACGCCGAAGCGGGTATTGCTCTTGACCCGACCTTCGTCAAGATCGTTGCATGGTACGACAATGAATACGGCTATACCTGCAATCTGATGCGTTTGGTCACTCATATCGCCAAGTAATATGTAGGGTGGGCACGCTCTTGTGCCCACGCGGAAACTTCGCTGATCGCGTGGGCACAAGAGCGTGCCCACCCTACAACTACAGGAGAGTAAATATGTCTGTTATCAAAATGACTGATCTGAATCTCAAGGGCAAACGTGTCCTGATTCGTTCAGATCTTAATGTCCCTGTCAAAGAGGGCAAGGTCACTTCCGATGCTCGTATAACCGCCTCAATGGCAACCATTAATGCCGCGCTGAAAGCGGGTGCACGTGTGATGGTGACTTCCCATTTGGGCCGACCAGAAGAAGGTATTTATTCCGAAGAAAATTCGCTTAAGCCCGTAGCGGATGTTGTTGCCGCGAAATTGGGCAAGCCCGTGCGCTTGATCAAAGATTGGGTCAACGGAGGTTTTGAAGTAGCCGAGGGCGAATTGGTCTTGCTGGAAAATTGCCGCTTCAACAAAGGTGAAAAAAAGAATGTTGATGAAACCGCGCAGAAATACGCTGCATTGTGCGACGTGTTTGTGATGGATGCATTTGGCACAGCTCACCGTGCCGAAGCTTCAACGCATGGTGTGGCAAAATTTGCTCCCGTTGCTGCAGCCGGTATATTGCTCACGGAAGAACTTGAAGCGTTGACTAAAGCTCTGCTTAGCCCGGCGCGTCCAATGGTAGCGATTGTCGGCGGCTCCAAGGTTTCCACCAAGCTGACTGTGTTGGAATCGCTGTCTGAAAAATGTGAACAACTAGTTGTCGGCGGCGGCATTGCCAATACGTTCCTCAAAGCAGCAGGCAAAAATGTGGGCAAGTCGTTGTGTGAAGATGATCTGGTCCCAACCGCACAGGCACTGATGAAGAAAATGTCAGCCCGTGGTGCCACCATTCCCATTGCCGTGGATGTGGTGTGCGGCAAAAAATTTGATGCCAATGAACCTGCGGTACAAAAAAATGCCGGCGATGTGGCAGACGATGACATGATTTTTGACATTGGTCCCAAGTCAGCTCAAGAACTTGCCGACATCATCATGAAAGCGGGTACAGTCGTTTGGAACGGCCCCGTTGGTGTGTTTGAATTTGACCAATTTGGCGCCGGTACCAAAACTATCGCCATGGCGATAGCCAATACCAAAGCGTTCACTCTGGCCGGCGGTGGCGATACAATTGCCGCCATTCAAAAGTACGACATTTACGACAAAGTTTCTTACATTTCTACTGCCGGTGGTGCATTTCTGGAATTCCTCGAAGGAAAAACATTGCCTGCGGTCGAGATTCTTGAGCAGCGAGCAGCGGGTTAATCAGTTTGCAGCAGTGACTCTGTAGCTTGTAACATGACTGATTTAACTAAAAAATACTAATTACAGACTCGCTAATTAAGTTAAGGATCATATGCTTCGTAGAACAAAAATAGTGGCCACTTTGGGTCCCGCGTCCAGCGAACCTAAAGTGTTGGAGGACATGATCCGTGCCGGTGTGGACGTAGTTCGCATGAACTTTTCCCACGGCACCGCAGCAGATCACATGGCCAGAGCTGAAAAGGTACGTGCTGCCGCTGCCGCTTGCGGTCGCACAGTCGGCATTCTGGCCGACCTGCAGGGCCCCAAGATACGCGTACGAAAATTTGAGAATGACAAGATTATCCTTAGCAAAGGAGACACTTTTATTCTCGATGCTTCGTGGGATGGCCTCGGAAATCAGGAACGCGTAGGTCTGGATTACAAAGAGCTACCTAATGATGTCAGCAGCGGCAGTGTGCTATTGCTGAACGATGGCATGCTCGAATTCGATGTCATTGAAGTCAAGGGTCCGGAGATTATTTGTAAAGTGGTGCGCGGTGGCGTTCTCTCCAACAACAAAGGCATTAACCGTAAAGGTGGCGGTTTGACAGCGCCCGCTCTGACTGACAAGGACAAGGAAGACATCAAGACGGCGGCCTTGATCAAAGCAGATTTTCTTGCTGTCTCGTTTCCCCGTTCCGGTAGTGATATGAAACTGGCACGTGAACTCATGCAAAAAGCCGGTGGCAAAAGTTTGTTGATGGCCAAAATTGAACGTGCCGAAGCCATTGATGTACTTGGGCAGGTTATTGACGCATCCGATGCCATCATGGTTGCGCGCGGGGATTTATCTGTTGAAGTGGGCGATGCCGCCGTTCCGGGTTTGCAAAAGCGCATGATCAAAATGGCACGTGCCAGAAACAAGCTGGTGATTACGGCCACGCAAATGATGGAATCCATGATTTCTAACCCGATCCCAACCCGGGCGGAAGTATCGGATGTGGCCAATGCGGTGTTGGATGGAACGGATGCGGTTATGCTTTCAGCTGAAACGGCTGTGGGCGAATATCCGGTTGAAACCATACAAGCCATGGCGCGCATCTGTTTGCAGGCTGAAAAGGAAATTGAAGAAAGTGATTTGGATCACCGTCAAATGCTGCGCAAATTTACGCGAATCGATCAGTCCATTGCCATGTCTGCCTTGTATGCTGCGTCCCATTTTCAAGTGAAAGCAATTGTTGCACTAACCCAATCCGGCTCCACAGCTTTGTGGATGTCCCGGATGAATGTGAATGTGCCGATTTTTGCATTGACACCTACCAAAACGACTTTGACTAAAGTCACTCTGTTTAGTGGCGTTCATCCTATCGCTTTTAACCCAAAATTCAAGGATCCGTCAGTCACCTTGCTTGAGGCTGAAGACGAGTTAGTCAAGTTGGGTTTGGTCACCGAGGGTGATCTGATGGTTCTGACCGTAGGTGAAGCCATTGGTAAAAGTGGTCATACAAACACACTAAAAATTGTTCGTGTGGGTGACCATAAAAGTTAAACAATTGCAGGTTGGTACACGTTGAAAACTGGAAGAAATTTTTGAAGTTTAGATGAGTCAGGTTTTAAACCTGATTTTAATTAAGAATTTATTGTTGAAGGAGAAAATTATGGCTCTCGTATCATTGCGTCAATTACTCGATCACGCTGCAGAAAATGGCTATGGTCTGCCTGCATTTAATGTCAACAACCTGGAACAGGTCAAGGCTATTATGGAAGCAGCCGATGAAACCAATAGCCCGGTAATCATGCAAGGCTCGGCTGGTGCGCGCAAATATGCGGGCGAAGCCTTTCTGCGCCACTTGATCGCGGCTGCGGTGGAGGCTTACCCGCACATTCCTGTGGTCATGCATCAGGATCATGGCGCGTCACCCGGAGTATGTGTCAACGCGATCCGTAGCGGATTTTCCAGTGTCATGATGGACGGCTCACTCAAAGAAGATGCAAAAACGCCTTCCTCTTTTGAATACAACGTGGATGTAACTCGCCGCGTGGTAGAAATCTCGCATTCCGTAGGTGTTTCGGTTGAAGGTGAATTGGGCTGTCTGGGTTCGCTCGAAAGTGGTATGGGTGAAAAGGAAGATGGTCACGGCGCTGAGGGTGTATTAACTCACGACCAACTGCTGACCGACCCGGAAGAAGCGGCACAATTCGTGCGCCAGACCGGAGTGGATGCGTTGGCAATTGCGATCGGCACTTCTCATGGCGCGTATAAATTTACCCGCCCTCCCACCGGAGACACACTTGCGATCGGCCGCATCAAGGAAATTCATGCGCGCATCCCGAACACTCATTTGGTCATGCACGGCTCGTCATCTGTTCCCCAGGACTGGCTGAAGATCATCAATGAATTCGGCGGTGACATGGGCCAGACTTATGGAGTGCCGGTTGAGGAGATCGTTGAAGGCATCAAGCATGGCGTACGCAAGATTAATATCGACACAGACCTGCGTATGGCTTCAACCGGTGCAACCCGCCGCTACTTGGCCCAGAATCCAAAAGATTTCGACCCGCGCAAATTTCTCGGTGCGACTACCAAGGCAATGAAGGAAATCTGCAAGGCTCGTTATGAAGCTTTCGGCTGTGCCGGACAAGCAGCAAAAATTAAACCGATCTCGCTGGATGCCATGGCAATCCGTTACCTCAAAGGTGAGTTGAACGCCGTCGTCAAATAACAGTTGCTTGTAATTATTTGATTAGAAACCCACCCAATACGATAGGGTTCGTATTGGGTGGGGTGTTTCACAGGATAAATTCATTTATGGAGTCAATTTAGATGGCCGAGTTATTGTTTTATAAAAAAGTTGCTGTATTAGATAAAGTTAAGCATCTTAACTATTCGTTAAAGAACTTTGAAAACCTGAATTTTGCTGCAAATATTCAGTCTGTTTTGTTGACAGGTAGCGAATATATCGAAGCATCCAAGGAATACCCGATTGTCTTTATCAAAGCCCCTGACGGTAGCCTAATGTCGGTTGCGCTACTCGGTTTCCGGCAAGGACAAAATCTTTACGTTAACAAGGAAGGCAGATGGAATGCCCGCTACATCCCTGCTTATGTAAGGCGATATCCTTTCATATTTTCAGACTCTGCTCCGGAGCAACTTGTGGTGTGCATCGACGAAGAGTGCCCTGAATTCAATAACGAAGGAAAAGGAGTTCGTCTGTTCGATGACAGCAGCGCGCCTAGTCCATTCATGAACAACATGATTCAGTTCATGCAAGATTATCAGACTGACTTTGTCCGTACCCGCGCTTTTGTTGAAAACCTTCAAAATCTTAATATACTTAAGGAAAACACCATTTCAATCAAATTAGGAAATGGTGAGGAGTTTACAGTTAATGGCGTTCTGATTGTGGATGAAGCTTTGCTCAATGGTCTCAATGATGAACAGCTTTTGAAACTGGCCAGAAACGGTGAATTGGGACGGATTCATGCTCATCTTATTTCATTATCTAACCTCAAGAATTTTGCGATACTTGACGTCCCTAAGCCTGCTTAGGTTCACTTTATGACAGTGTTGTAGTGAGACTTGTTGAAGGCGCAGCCAACTGCTCTGCTTCAGTTAACAAAAACATTTTGAACGCCTGGGCCACTGTGGACAGGCGTTTATTTTGGCGGTGCACAATATACCAATAGCGTACCACCGGAAAATACTCCACGTTCAACACCGCAAGTCGCCCGGTTTCCAGTTCCAATTCGGCACTATGCAAGGAAAGAATGCCCAAGCCCATGCCCGCCTGTACCGCCTGTTTGATGGCCTCGTTGGTACCCATCTCCATTCCGGCCCGAAATTGAATACCGTGCTCGGAAAAAACCCGTTCCATCGCGCTGCGTGTTCCCGATCCCTGTTCCCGCACCAAAAAGCTTTCCTGCTCAAGACGCTTCAGCTTCACACGCTTTACCTTGCATAATGGATGCGAAGGAGCCGCGATCACGACTAGCGGATTTTTCATGAACGATTGCGCCAGCATGTCAGCTCCTTTTTGAGGTTGACCCATGATGGCGAGATCGGCAATATTTTCTGCAAGGTGATTCAGCACTGCGTCCCGATTGGCGACATGCAGACTGATTTTTATTTTTGGATTTTGCTGGCAGAATTTCGCCAGTAGTTGCGGCATAAAATAATTAGCGGTATTGACGACTGAAATATTCAGGTGCCCGTGCTCCAATCCCTTCATTTCAGAGAATACCGCTTCCATTTCCTGTAATTGCTGGGAAATTGCGCGACTATAATGTAGCATCTCACCTCCGGCTTCGGTCAGGTGAATTTGCTTGCCAATCTGCTCAAACAACGGCAATCCGACAACCTGCTCCAGTTGCTTGATTTGCATTGAAATGGCCGGCTGCGAAAGATATAACTCTTTTGCTGCCCGCGAATGGCTTAAATTCCGGGCGACGGCCTCAAATACTTGTAATTGCCTGAGCGTAATATGGAACATAATTTTGAAACCTGAAAATAGTGCTGTGCCCGCTGAATATTCTACACTACCTATAAATTATTCTTATAGGTTCTATAATAAAATTTGACTATTGTTTATGGATTATTAGCTTTATAGTTGCACCTATCAAAATTTAGTAGTTAACCAAAGGGAGAGAAAAATATGGATCAATCAAATCGTTATTCCAACCTTGAGCTCAAGGAAGCTGACCTGATCAAGGGTGGCAAGCACATTCTCGTAGCCTACAAAATGAAACCCAAGGACGACCTTGGCTATCTGGAAGCGGCGGCCCACTTTGCTGCTGAGTCATCCACCGGCACCAACGTCGAAGTGAGCACCACCGATGATTTCACCAAAGGGGTGGATGCACTGGTTTATTACATCGACGAAGCCACTGAAGATATGCGCATCGCATATCCGATCGAACTCTTCGACCGCAATGTGACTGACGGCCGTTTCATGATGGTATCGTTCCTGACGCTCGCCATCGGCAACAATCAGGGTATGGGCGACATCGAGCATGCCAAGATGATCGACTTCTACGTGCCTGAACGCGTGGTACAGATGTTCGATGGCCCGGCCACTGACATCTCCAACCTGTGGCGTATTCTCGGCCGCCCGGTCAAGGACGGCGGTTACATTTCAGGCACCATCATCAAACCCAAGCTTGGCCTTCGTCCCGAGCCTTTCGCCAATGCTGCGTACCAGTTTTGGCTGGGTGGCGACTTCATCAAGAACGACGAACCGCAAGGCAATCAAGTGTTCTGTCCAATCAAGAAAGTGTTGCCGCTGGTCTATGACGCCATGAAGCGCGCACAGGATGAAACCGGTCAGGCCAAGCTGTTCTCCATGAACATCACCGCCGACGACCACTACGAAATGTGTGCTCGTGCCGATTATGCGCTGGAAGTTTTTGGACCGGATGCGGACAAACTGGCTTTCCTGGTGGACGGCTATGTCGGTGGTCCCGGCATGGTAACCACCGCCCGTCGCCAGTACCCTGGACAATACCTGCACTATCACCGCGCCGGTCACGGTGCCGTGACTTCGCCTTCAGCCAAACGCGGCTACACCGCTTTCGTGCTGGCTAAAATGAGCCGCCTGCAAGGTGCTTCCGGCATCCACGTCGGCACCATGGGCTACGGCAAAATGGAAGGCGAGGGCGACGACAAGATCATCGCTTACATGATCGAACGCGATGAGTGCCAAGGTCCGGTCTACTTCCAGAAGTGGTACGGTATGAAACCCACCACTCCGATCATTTCCGGCGGTATGAATGCGCTACGTCTGCCCGGTTTCTTCGAGAACCTCGGCCACGGCAACGTGATCAACACCGCAGGTGGCGGCTCCTACGGTCACATCGACAGCCCCGCAGCCGGTGCAATCTCACTACGCCAGTCGTACGAATGCTGGAAGGCCGGTGCCGACCCGATTGAATTCGCCAAGGAGCACAAGGAATTTGCCCGCGCATTTGAATCTTTCCCGAAAGATGCGGACAAAATTTTCCCAGGATGGAGACAGAAGTTGGGCGTGCACAAGTAAGCGCTGTTGTTCAGGTTGTAATAAGAAACCCCCTGCCGGAAGTCTGGCTGGGGGTTTTCGTTTCAGGTGACCAGTTATCTAAAAGCAACTTTGCCCCCGCGGGCTGTTTGGTTATTGGCTCAACAATGGAGCCGCCACGCTTGGTATCTTGTCAAAAACTGGGAATGTTTTATCAGCTTGTACAAGCAGCATGAGCTCTCAAATAGCTAAACAAATCTCGACTTTAGCCGGCAAGTTCAGCTATTGGAAAGTTAACTTCAATTTCAACACCGTCAGGGTCGTCGAACAAAAACTGAGCAACGCCATAGTCAGCAAGTGATCTCTGCACATAATGAATCCCGGCAACATCCAGAGTGTTTTTGAAATTTCTTAGCCCAGTACCATTGAACGCGACGTGTTCCATGTTGCCCGTTTTTCTCTCTGGCCCACTGGTAAAGCTGGGCGCGGAGCGTGCAAGAAAATCATCCAACTCCTGACCTGCACCCATCAAATGGACAATGGCCTGCTCACCCAGAAATAAAAGGCGCATTTGGAAAGCAAAACCTTCCAGTTTTTCAACTCGAAAACCCATGACTTTGGCGTAGAACGCTGCGGTCACATCGACATCAGCAGAGCGCAACGTGTAGTGGTCGAACATGGTGATTGGCATAGTCGGTATCTCCTGTAATAGTTAGAGTGCGATGTAATTCGTTTTCCGCGTGTAAAAAAGTCAAGAGCTTGCCGCCCTTGTTCTCGGGAGCCATCTTTCGAAACTACCCATTCGCGCCAAACATCATCCTCTTGGCTACGAACCGTTTGGCAAATGGCAAACAATCCAGCGCGCTAAGCGCAACCGCTCGTCCCGCACTAACCAGAGGCAAATCATTGGAGAATAATCGCACCAAGCCATCGGTAAAATGTATTCCACCCTCGCGGTCAGTTCGACGTTGACTGCGATATGCGGCAAGCATGGTGGGTGTGCCTAATTCCTGCGGCGTGACACCAAGAATTTCCTGCGCCAATTCCCATGCATCGCGCAGGCCCATATTAAACCCTTGACCGGCTACCGGATGCATGGTTTGTGCGGCATTGCCCAGCAAGACGGTATGCGGCATGGGAGAGTGTTGCGGAGCGCGTTTCAGGCCGAGAGGGAAACAAGTGCGCTGGCTTACACTCAAAAATTCTCCAACACGGTCGCCGAAATGGCGCTGGAGTTCGCCCAGAAATGTTGTCTCATCCCATGCCAGCATGTCCTGAGCCAAGGCGTGGGGGGCAGTCCATACCAGCTCATAACCGTCTTGAAACGGCAGTAAAGCGACGGGGCCTTGGGCAGTGAAACGTTCGTAAGCCTGATCTGCCTGGGGTGCCGAACAGGTGATGTGGGTGATCAGCGCGCTTTGCCCGTAATCACGAATTTCGGGCGGGTAGTCTTGGGCCAATAGTTTTCCCCCATCGGCTACCACGGCCAAGCGGGTGGTCAGAGTGCACCCGACTCCCGCCTGTTGATATTCAATCGTGGCACCTTCAGCCTCGTGCTGCAATCGATTCACGTTTGCACTGTAAATCGTAGTGATGCCGCATTGCTGCAAGCTACTATCCAGAGCATCTTGCAGCGCAGGGTAAGGCAGTACATAGCCCAATTCCGGCACGTGCAGTTCGGCAGCGCGAAGCAGGGCACGCCCCAGACTATGGCGCTGCGAAATATGAATGGTGCGAATGGGTGAAATTGAGTGCAATGCGTCCCACACACCAATGCGTTCCAATAACAGGCGACTGCCGTAGGATACCGCAAGGGCGCGTGCGTCGTGGCTGGCGACATTGGCCGGGCGGGCTTCCAGTACGTAAACTTTCAAGCCGCTGTCGCGCAAAGCCAGCGCGAGCGATGCTCCGACGGGTCCGCCGCCTATAATAGCGATATCACAGCTTGGGTTACTCATGTTCGCCTCATTAATTCCTCAATCGCAGCGACCGTCTTGGGGGTTTTCACGGTGAGTATTTCGCAGCCTTGCGGAGTAATAACCACGTTATCTTCAATGCGAATGCCAATGTTCCAGAATGCCTGCGGCACATCATCCGCTGGGCGGATGTAACAGCCCGGTTCCACAGTAAATGCCATGCCCGGTTGCAATTCGCGCCAGTTGTCCCCGATTTTGTAAGCGCCGACATCGTGCACATCCATGCCCAGCCAGTGACCGGTACGATGCATGTAAAAGCGTTTATAACTTTCGCTTTCCAGAACGGCATCCACGCTACCGCTGCACAGTTTAAAATCAATCAGACCTTGCGCAATCACGCGTAGAGCGGCTTCATGCGGATCATTCCAGTGAGCGCCGGGATGGGATACCTCAATGGCCGCCGCTTGAGAGGCCAGTACCATTTCGTAAATTTCTTTCTGGGCGGCATTAAATTTCCCATTCACCGGAAACGTGCGGGTGATGTCTGCAGCGTAACCATCCAATTCACAGGCCGCATCAATCAGCAGCAGATCACCGTCGATCAGCAGTTTGTCATTACTAATGTAATGCAACACACAAGCATTGGCCCCTCCCGCGACGATGCTGGTGTAGGCCGGGGATTGTGCGCCGTTTCTACGGAATTCGTGGAATAGCTGCGCTTCTATTTCATATTCCATCATGCCCGGCCGGGTGGCACGCATGGCACGAATATGTGCATCACCGGAAATGCTCGCAGCACGGCGCATTGTTGCAAGCTCTTCGTTATCTTTAAATAAACGCATCTCGTCCAGAAGGACACGAACATCGTGAATCTCGTTCGGTGCGCTGATTCCGCTACGAGCTTTTTCCTGCACGCGACTGCGCAGATTAAGCAGGCGGGTATCCCAAGCCGAATCGTGGCCGACACGATGAAAAATGACCGGTTGGTTGGTCATCAGCTCAATGAGTTTTTCATCCAATTGTGCAATGGGGAAAGTGGCGTCAAAACCAAATGCCGATTTTGCCGCCTCGGGACCATGACGGTAGCCATCCCAAATTTCACGTTCCCTGTTTTTCTCCCGGCAGAAGAGTATGGATTGCGGTACATTTCCTGCAATCAAAACCAGCACCGCTTCGGGTTCGTCAAAGCCGGTAAGATAATAAAAATGGCTATCGAAGCGATAGGGGTAGTGGGCGTCGCCATTGCGCAACACTTCAGGCGCGGTAGGGATCACCGCGATACCGCGTCCCATCTGAGCAAGCAGACGGGTGCGACGATGGGCGTACAGGTTGGAATTATTCATGGCCGACATTTTGCGTCGTGCGCAGCGCGTTGTCGAGTTCTTCCAAACGTTGCGGCGTGCCAACATCGATCCAGCGTCCGCTGAAATGTTCTCCACTCACCTTGCCCAGAGCGATCTGCTCGCGCAATAGCGGGGCGAGCGGGGCTTTGCTGCCACGTACGAGGTGGGCGAATATCGCCGGTTGGTACAGTCCGATGCCGCTGAACGTAAGCTTTGCGGATAGTCCCTCACTTCCGCTTACTGGCGAGGGAAGCATGCGCTTTCCCTGCAAAACGAAGTCCCCATTGGGATGATGAGCTGGGTTATTGATCAACACCAAATGTGCGGTATCACCGTTCGCGACAAGAATGGGTACTTGGGCGACTAGTCGGGTCAAATCGTAGTCGCAATATATGTCCCCATTAATCACAGCGAAAGGCTCGTTACCCAGAAGAGGCAGGGCATAAGCGATGCCCCCAGCAGTTTCCAGCGCGGTGACTTCAGGCGAATAACTGATCCGGGCGCCAAACTCGCTGCCATCGCCCAGCGCCGCTTCGATTTGCGCCCCAAGATGGGCATGATTAATAATGATTTCGGTAATACCCGCACGCACCAATCTTTCGATGTGCCATACGATCAGCGGTTTGTCACCCACCTTCAGCAAAGGCTTGGGAATATGGTCGGTAAGTGGGCGCATACGCTCACCACGACCCGCTGCCAGTATCATCGCCATCATGGGTTTCAGCCTTTCACGTTTGCCCCCTCGCCCGCTTGCGGGAGAGGGTTGGGGAGAGGGAGCATGACCTGCATGCTCAAAACGTGAACCCCACTTCCGGTTTTTTCTGCTCCAGCACATCCAGTAAGTTGAGCAACGGCTTAAGGTCAATATAACGCGCACAGGCACGCCGCAGGTAATCCATCACCAGAGGCATATCTTTCAGATAAGATTCCTTGCCGTCACGGTGATACAGGCGGGCGAAGATACCCAGCACCTTAATATGACGCTGTACGCCCATCCATTCGTAATCGCGATAAAAATCGGCGAAATCCTGATGCACTGGCAAACCGGCCTTGCGTGCCTTTTCCCAATAACGAATCAGCCAATCCAATATTTCAGCTTCTTCCCAGCGAATATATGCATCCTTGAACAATGAAGCGAGGTCGTAGGTGATAGGACCGTAAACCGCGTCTTGAAAATCCAGAATGCCGGGGTTGGGATCGGCTACCATCAGGTTGCGTGAATGGAAATCACGATGCACATAGACACGCGGTTGCGCGAGATTATTTTGGAGGATACGCTGAAATACGGTATCCAGTTTGGTGCTTTGTTTTTCATCCAGTGTCGTATTCAGGTGTTTGGCGATATACCAATCCGGAAACAGACGCATCTCTCGCAGCAGCAAGGCCTCATCATATAGCGGCAATTCATTTTCACGGCTGGCGAGTTGAATGCGGATCAGCGCATCGGTGGCAGCTCCATATAATTCCCGTGCAGTGTGGGTGCCTTGTTCAAGTGCCTGCAAATAGGTGGTATTTCCCAAATCCGACAGCATCAGAAAACCCTGTTCTAAATTCATGGCATAGACTTGCGGTACATGCGTTGAGGCTTGTCCGAATAATTTAGCAACACACACGAACGGACGGCAGTCTTCCTGCGGCGGTGGCGCATCCATTACGATCCGGGTTTGTCCGTCATCAAAGGTCACTCGGAAATAACGGCGAAAGCTGGCGTCCGCAGAAGCCGGGGCAATATTAAACGATGTGTCAGGAATTTGTTGGTGAAGCCAGTCGGTCAGTTGTTGTAATCGTTGCATGGTCAGTTTGAAATAATTTTGGATAGGATTGCTTTAATTTTGAATGTATGCGATTTTAACACCTTAATTTGCCAACCCCGCACCATGCGCTTTCGTCTGAATCACATTGCATTTTTGCTCTCCTGTATTTTCGCTTCTCAGGTTTTTGCCGGAGAAGATGAGGAACCGTCTCTGCAATTGGATCACACCGTCATCAATACCCAAGGTATCAATTCAGCAAAACAACAGGAAGAAACGCCGGTTTTCATCTCTGCACAACAGATGGAAGGCAAGAAGGGCGGGCAGATCGAGGCTACCGGCGGGGTGGAATTACGCAAGCGTGGGCAGACGATATCCGCCGATCACTTACTGTATTATCAGGACAATAAAGATGTGCTGGCCGATGGTTCAGTACGCGTCGAGCAGGACAACAACGTAATAAAGAGTCCGCATCTCAAATTCAATCTCGACACCAATACCGGTGACATGACGCAGCCCGTATTTGAATTTGGAGACAACCATGCGCACGGCAAGGCGGATCAACTCCATTTGGCTGGAAGGCAAGATTACCTCCTGCAAGATGCGACATATACAACCTGTCCGATTGATAATGACGACTGGCTGCTCAAGATGAACACTTTGGAAATAGATCGCGATACCCAGCTGGGGATTGCGCATGGTGCCCGTGTTGACTTTATGGGAGTCCCCATCCTGTACACGCCATGGATGGATTTCCCGCTAAACAGCCAGCGCAAATCGGGTTTTCTTGCTCCGAGTTACGGCAGCACGGTTACCGGGGGGTTCGAAATAACCGTCCCTTATTACTGGAATATTGCCCCCAATCTCGATGCTACTCTGGCGCCGCGTATCATTTCCAAGCGCGGCAATATGCTCAATAATGAAGTACGGTATCTGGAACCAAGTTATTCCGGCATTGCGCATCTGAATATTTTGAACGGGGATCGCCTTACCAATAGCACCCGTTTGTTATTTTCTTTAAATCATACGCAGAATTTTACCAATGAACTAAGCGGATTGATCAATTACAACCGGGTCTCCGACGATTTTTATTTCCGCGATTTTTCCGATTCCGTAGCCGGCACTTCCCAAACAACCCTGACGAGGGAAGGCGTTCTATCGTATACGGGAAGCTGGTGGAATGCCGCAACACGGATTCAAAGTTTCCAGACCTTGCAGGATCCTGCAGCGCCTGTGATACCGCCCTACAATCGCCTCCCGCAATTTCTTGTGGGCGCACAGCAAAGGGTGGACAAAGAAACTCTGGCATTTTCGGGAGAGTTTGCAGCCTTTCGTCACCCTACTCTGGTTAGCGGGCAACGTCTGGTACTCTATCCCAGCATAAGCTATGCGCTGGTTACCCAACCCGCTTTTTATCTGACTCCCAAATTAGGGTTGCACTACACCAGTTATGTCATGGGTACCAATAATTCCGGTGCTCTTCCCAATGCTTCCCGTGCCTTGCCGATTTTCAGTGTCGATAGCGGCTTAACGATGGAACGCGAAATGAGTCTCCTCAATAAGGAATTTGTTCAGACACTGGAGCCGCGCGCGTATTACGTTTATATTCCCTATCGCAATCAAGACCTGTTGCCCAATTTTGATTCGGCACAGGGCGACTTTAATTTTGCCCAGATGTTCACTGAAAATCGCTACTTGGGGAGCGATCGTATTGGAGACGCCAACCAGGTCACTTTGGCTGTCACCTCCCGTCTGCTTCAACAGGATGATGGCGAAGAACGGTTGCGGGTCGCAATTGGAGAGCGATTTAGCACAACGATCCCGAGGGTCAATTTGCCTCCCGTGATAAGCTCAGTGACAGCGCCAAGCATCAACTCGACAGGAACAGTTACAACCACCAAATCGGATATCGTGCTGGCGGCATTTGGACAATTGAGCCACGCATGGTCGCTGGATAGCACTTACCAAGTCACACCCGACCAACTGCAAACCGAGCAATTGGACGCATCGGCCCGTTATCAGCCGGAAACGGGCAAGGTAGTTAATTTGGGGTATCGCTTCACACGAAACAGCCTTCGACAAATTAACGTGTCTTCGCAATGGCCCTTATCCGGCCACTGGCACGGGGTGGCGAGCTGGAACTACTCTTTGCAGGACGGCAGCATTCTGGAAGCACTGGGCGGGCTAGAGTATAATCAACAGTGCTGGACAGTACGTATTGTAGCGCAACGATTCCCTACGGCGACTCAGCAAATTCAAACGAGCTTGTTTGTGCAGCTTGAGTTAAATGATTTGGTGGCAGTCGGTACGGGTGACCCACTGCCCCAATTGCGCCAGAATGTTCCCGGTTATAGTAAAGGTAACCTCTGATTATCCCAAGTAATTTTTCGTATCAAGAAAGCCTGAATATGCTGCGTACCAAAATGTTGCGAGTTTTGCTGCTTTGGTTGGTTTTTCCAACCCTCATTTATGCCGCAGAACAACCCGGAAAGCTTAATCCGCAAAAGCAAATAGCTCCGATAGACCGCATCGTTGCAGTGGTGAACGATGATGTCATTACACGTCATGAACTAAACGAGCATCTTGAGACTGTCACCAGGCAATTGCAAAAGCAAGGCACGGCGCTTCCTGCGCCCGAGGCCATGGAAAAGCAAATTCTTGAACGCATGATTATTGACACGTTACAAGCTCAATTTGCCAAAGAAACCGGCGTCCATGTTGACGACACCCAGTTGGACAAGGCTTTGCAAAGCATTGCACAGGAAAACAAATTTGCGTCGTTGGCAGAGTTCCGTGAAAGACTGGCAAAAGACGGGGTGGACTTCAAAAAATTCCGCGAAGAAATTCGTAGCGAAATTATTTCTACTCGCCTGCGCGAACGCGAGGTAGACAGCAAACTCGTCATTAGCGATGGTGAAATTGATAACTACCTTGCCACGCAAGCCAAACTTCCCGGCAAGGGAGAGGAGTACCAATTGGCTCATATACTGGTGCTGGTACCGGAACAAGCCAGCGCGGAAAAAATACAGGCCAGCCGTGTGCGAGCAGGGCAAGCTTTGGCCCGCTTACAGGATGGTGCAGATTTTGCCCAGGTGGCTGCCGAATTTTCCGATGCTAAAGATGCCATGCAGGGCGGCAATCTGGGAATGCGTCCGGCAGACCGTATTCCGGCGCTGTTTCTGGAGGCATTGCAAAAAATGCATACAGGCGAAATCAGCCCTGTGTTGCGCAGTCCAAATGGATTCCACATTCTCAAGTTGATTGACAAACGCAGCAAAGATTCAACAGTCGTCATTTCACAAACTCACGCACGTCATATTCTGATCAAGACCAGCGAGCTGGTGCCCGAGAGTGAAGCCAAAAGCCGCTTGATGGAAATCAAGCAACGTATCGAAGAAGGTGCCGACTTTGCCGATCAGGCGAAACACTATTCCGAAGACGGAAGCGCTGCCCAGGGTGGCGATCTGGGTTGGCTATCGCCCGGTGACACTGTGCCCGAGTTCGAAAAGGCGATGGATGCTCTAAAAGTCGGACAGATCAGCGGCGTAGTTCAATCCGGTTTTGGCTGGCACTTGATTCAGGTTATAGAACGCCGTACTGCCGACGTGAGCATTGAACAGAAAAAGCAGCAGGCACGATTGGCGATACGCGGTTTCAAATCAGAAGAAGCGTACCAGGACTGGCTTCGTCAATTGCGCGACCGCGCATATGTTGAATACCATCTGGATCAAAAAAATTAAATTGATGCCGCATGCTGTACCTGTCCTGGCGGTTACCTCCGGGGAACCGGCCGGTATCGGCCCTGATTTATGTCTGCAAATAGCGCAACAGGTACCGGGCAATCATCTGGTCGTACTGGCTGACAAGTCGTTGCTGGAACAACGTGCGGCCCAGCTCGGACTCAACGTACAACTGCATGACTATACCTCGCAGCAAATTCATCCGCTTCCCCCGGGACATTTGCGCGTACTGCATATCCCTTTAAATCATCCCGTACAGGCTGGAATACTGAATCCTGCCAACAGTCCTTATGTGCTCAATTTATTGAACCGGGCAATGCAGGGTTGTCAGTCGGGTGAATTCGACGGGTTGGTTACTGCTCCGGTACACAAAGGAATTATTAATGATGCCTGCATTCCGTTTACCGGACACACCGAATTTTTTGCCGAACAAACGCACACCGCACAGGTTGTAATGATGCTGGCTGGCGGAGGAATGCGTGTGGCCCTGGTTACCACCCATTTGGCTTTGCGTGCGGTACCGGATGCAATTACTGCCACCTTGCTGGAAAATGTATTGCGAATTATTAACCGCGATCTTGTCCGGCGCTTCGGCATCGCTTCCCCGCGCATTCTGGTGGCGGGGTTAAATCCGCATGCGGGCGAGGGCGGCTACCTCGGGCGTGAGGAAATCGACGTGATCATTCCGGTGCTGGATAAACTACGGACAGAGGGATTAAAGGTCAGTGCACCGCTTCCTGCGGATACCTTATTCACACCACACCGTTTATCTCAGTGCGACTGCGTACTGGCGATGTACCATGATCAGGGCTTGCCGGTGTTGAAGCATGCAAGCTTTGGTCACGGCGTGAACATTACTTTGGGTTTGCCCATCATCCGAACCTCGGTGGATCATGGCACGGCGCTGGAACTGGCCGGCACGGGACAGGCAGATGCGGGTAGCCTGCTGGAAGCGATTCAAATGGCGACCGAAATGATACGCAACGAACAAGCGCATGGGAACCTCTAATTATCCAATTAGCGTCGCTATGCTGCGTTACTCACAAAAAATTACTTCTTACATATCAGACATATGTGGCGGCGCAATTTTTTGTTCGCGCCTTGCCTTGCTTAGCAAATTGAATAATTAGAGGTTCCCATATGATGCATAAAGCCCGCAAACGTTTTGGCCAAAATTTCCTGGTTGATGAGCAAGTCATTGCCGACATCGTTCATGCCATTCGTCCCGAAGCTTCCGACAACATGGTTGAAATCGGTCCCGGATTGGGCGCGTTAACAAGGCCTTTGCTGAAGCATCTGAATCAACTGCATGTAGTGGAAATCGACCGCGATATTCTTGCAAGACTTGAAAACGATTATCCAAAAAATAAACTTGTCATCCATGCGGGTGATGCATTGAAATTCGATTTGGCACAACTACCCGTCCCGCTGCGTGTGGTGGGCAACTTGCCTTACAATATTTCTTCGCCCCTGCTGTTCTACTTTGCAGAATACGCCGACCGAATAATCGACATGCATTTCATGCTGCAAAATGAAGTCGTCGAACGCATGGTAGCCGAACCTTCCACACCTGCCTACGGACGCTTATCGGTCATGCTGCAATACCGCTTCCACATGGAAAAGCTGCTCGACGTACCCCCGGAATCTTTCCGGCCTGCTCCCAAGGTGGATTCTGCCATCGTGCGCATCATTCCGCTGCCTGCCGGTGACGTGCTGGTGCGTAATGAGAAACTATTTGCTGACATCGTTGCAGCAGCATTCGGGCAGCGTCGAAAAACCTTGCGCAACACACTGCGCGGTTATTTAAACGAAACGGATTTCGACACTCTGGGGATTGATGCGCAACAGCGCGCGGAAAATTTAGGGGTAGCTGAATTTTCTAAAATAGCCAACTATCTGAATAAATTGTCGTAGCAGATTAGACCGAAAGTAAATTAATCTGCCACACGGTCAAACAAAAATTCATCATTCTTGCTCGTCGAGTCCCAGCTCCTGAATTTTGCGGGTCAAGGTATTTCTTCCCATACCCAGCAACGTGGCAGCTTCGATACGTTTGCCCCCCGTATGTTGCAGCGCTTGGATAATCAGTGTGCTTTCAAATTGCCGACTCAGTCCCTCCAAAAGATTCTGGTCGCCACGCTGCAATGATTGCGCAACTTGTTGAGCGAGAATATTGCGCCAATCACCCTGGGGAACTCCGATCGCCGGTGCTTCACGCCATTCCGGAGGCAAGTCGGCGATTTCGATTTGCTGCGAGGGAGTCATCACCGTCAGCCAGTGGCACAGATTTTCGAGCTGACGAACGTTTCCGGGAATATCCTGTGCCATCAAGTATTGGATGGCTGCCTCGCTCAAAGTTTTTTGTTCCACGCTCAATTCGCGCGCACTCTTTTGCAAAAAGTATTTAGCCAGTAGCGGAATATCCTCGCGGCGCTCGCGCAGCGGAGGCAGGCGCAAACGAATAACGTTAAGACGGTGGAACAAATCTTCGCGGAATAACCCTTGCTTAACCCGCTCATCCAGATTTTGGTGAGTGGCCGCAATAATGCGCACATTGGCCTTGGTAGGCTGGTGTCCCCCCACACGATAGAAATTCCCGTCTGATAATACTCGGAGCAATCTCGTCTGCAACTCAGCTGGCATATCCCCAATTTCATCAAGAAACAGGGTGCCGCCTTCCGCTTGCTCGAAGCGGCCGTGCCGGGTTGCCGTTGCACCGGTGAATGCACCCCGTTCATGACCGAATAATTCTGACTCCAGCAAATCTTTGGGAATCGCGGCCGTATTGATGGCAACAAAAGGTTTGTCGGCACGCAGGCTATGCCGATGGAGTGCTTGAGCGACCAACTCCTTACCTGTACCCGATTCGCCATTAATCAAAACGGTGGCGTGGGATTGTGCAAGCCTGCCGATGGCGCGGAACACTTCCTGCATGGCGGGCGCTTGCCCCAAAATATCCGGTGCAGCCGGCACTGTTTCCGGGGATGAATTCTTGCGTTGACTTTGGTCCAGGGCACGACGAATCAATTCAACGGCATGATTGATATCAAAGGGTTTGGGAAGATACTCAAAGGCTCCGCCCTGAAACGATGAAACCGCACTTTCCAGATCCGAATAAGCCGTCATAATAATGACCGGAAGATTCGGGTAGCGCTCGCGCAGAATTTGCAGCAACTCAAGGCCGGAGCTACCGGGCATGCGGATATCGCTAATGACTATTTGCGGCGTTCCCTGAGTAAGCGCCTGTAGCGCCTCATCAGCTGAGGCGAAGCTTTTGAATTCGATGTCCTCGCGCACCAGAGCCTTTTCCAGCACCCAGCGAATCGAGCGATCGTCATCTATAATCCAGACTGGTTTCATAAAGTTTCCGAAAGATTAAGCTTTAAAATTAAGTAAGAGGAAGTGTCACAGTAAAACAGGTGTACCCGGGCTCACTTTCGAACTCAATGGTCCCCTGATGCTGGCTGACAAAATCCTGTGCCAAAGTCAGTCCCAAACCATGTCCGTCCGGACGACCGGATACGAGCGGATAAAAAATCTTGTCGCGCAAATGCGACGGTACGCCGGGCCCGTCATCCTCAATTTGCAGAATGATGGCGAGACGATGCCGCTTTTTAATCAGGGTAACCTGGCGCGCTATGCGCGTGCGCATGATGATGGTGCCTTGACCTTTCATGGCCTGTGCAGCATTACGCACGATGTTCAGTACGACCTGTATCATCTGCTCCTTGTCACCCATCAAATACGGCAGACTGATGTCGAAATCGCGGATTATGGTCAGTTCATTCGGCATTTCTGCCAAGACAAGGCTACGCACCCTTTCGAGCACTTCATGGATATTGAGCGCACTAAAATGAGGCGCGCCCTGCGGCGTGAGCAACTTTTCCATTAATGACCGCAAGCGATCAGCTTCCTGAATCACCACTTGGGTGTATTCACGCAAGCTCGGCTTATCCAATTCCTGTTCAAGCAACTGTGCCGCACCGCGTATACCACCCAGGGGATTTTTGATTTCATGGGCCAAATTACGCAGCAACAACCGATTGGCTTGGGTCTGATCCAGCATTTGCTCTTCGCGCGCCAATTTCAGCGGTCGATCCATCGGATGAAACTCCAGCAACAAATAGTAGTTATCCGATTGCAAAGGGGTAGCGACGCAGCGTAAATGTAGTTTTGAGTGAGTGATCGTACCGAGCATAAGATCATGTTCGATATAGCTGGCATTGTTATTCACTGCCTGCTGCATAGCGACAGACAGTTGCCCGGTATGGGTAAAAGCATGCTGCACCGGATGTCCGATCGTGTTTTTGCTGCTCAGCGCAAAAAGATTTTCGGCTGCAGGATTAAGGTAAGCAATACGCGATTGCTCATCCAACAGGATGACTGCCGTAGCAAGGTGCTCAAGTGTGGGTAAGAAAGTGTTGGGCATAATGGGTTATAAAGCAGAATATATGCCAGCTATGATAATTTTATTTTACGTTCGACAATTCTGTCTTTAGTGCACTCACGTTTTTCTCGTGCAGCGTCACTTCTACTTGCAGTTCGTGTAATTTCCCACCGGACAACGAGGTGTCTCCCTGTTTTAAATTGGCACGAGCTTCAGACAGCATTTTTTCTTCGGTAGCCAGTTCATCTGAAAGAATTTTACGGCGCGTACTGTCCCGGTTTTTTTGTGTACTGCTATCCACCTTGGGAAAATCCGATGGACTAGCAGAATCTTGCGTCCGTGAAGTATGCGATGAATGTTCATGTGGGGTGCTGGAAGTCGGGCCCAGTTTGTCCAGCCCAAGCTTTTTCGCTCCCTTACTCGGCATACTTGAATAAGTCACATGCCCTTCAGCATCAACCGATTTATAAATTTCGGCATAAGCCGAGCCTGACCATCCAATGCACAAGGATATCAGTACGTAGCATGTTTTCTTCATGGATCGCATGCGGAGCAGAATCATAATGAACAGAAGTATAGGTTAAAGTTTACCAATGTGACAAACCGCGTAATTAAAAGTAAAACGGGGCCTTGCGGCCCCGTTATTTGCTTCTTGCCAAACAGCTTAGAGGCTGTAGTACATGTCATACTCAACCGGGTGAGTGGTCATGCGGAAGCGTGTTACTTCTTCCATCTTCAACTCAATGTAGGCATCAATCATTTCGTTGGAGAAAACACCACCGCGTGTGAGGAACTCGCGATCCTTGTCCAAGGCTGCCAATGCTTCTTCGAGGCTTGAACACACTGTTGGGATCTTTGCATCCTCTTCCGGAGGCAAGTCATACAGGTTCTTGTCTGCAGCATCGCCGGGGTGAATCTTGTTCTGCACACCATCCAGACCAGCCATCATCAAAGCTGTGAAAGCCAGGTATGGGTTGGCAGTTGGATCAGGGAAACGCACTTCGATACGGCGAGCCTTGTCGCTTTGCACGAAAGGAATACGGATCGAGGCAGAACGGTTACGTGCCGAGTAAGCCAACTTAACCGGGGCTTCAAAGCCGGGAACCAGACGCTTGTAGGAGTTGGTACCGGGATTGGTAATCGCATTCAGTGCCTTGGCGTGTTTGATGATACCGCCGATGTAATAGAGAGCGAATTCAGACAGGCCAGCATAACCGTTACCGGCAAACAGATTCTTGCCATCTTTCCAGATAGACTGGTGGACGTGCATACCTGAACCGTTGTCACCAACGATAGGCTTGGGCATGAAAGTCGCTGTCTTGCCATACTGGTGAGCAACATTGTGCACAACGTATTTCAGTTTTTGAGTTTGGTCGGCGCGTTTTACCAGCGTGGCGAATCGTGTGCCGATTTCGCATTGTCCGGCTGTGGCTACTTCGTGGTGGTGAACTTCGACTGGTACGCCGATTTCTTCCAGAGCCAAGCACATGGCGGAACGGATATCTTGCAGTGAATCAACGGGTGGGACCGGGAAATATCCCCCTTTAACACCGGGGCGATGACCGGTATTACCCCCTTCAAATTTTTCTGCCGAGGACCATGCCGCTTCTTCTGAATTCACCTTGCAGAAACAGCCGGACATGTCCACTTGCCAGTTAACCGAATCAAAAATGAAGAATTCGGGTTCAGGACCAAAGTAAGCTGCATCGCCGATGCCGCTGCTCTTCAAGTAGGCTTCAGCGCGCTTGGCGATCGAGCGCGGGTCACGGTCATATCCCTTGCCATCTGAAGGCTCAATCACGTCACAGGTAATTACCAGTGTGGTTTCGTCCATGAACGGATCAATGAAAGCAGAATCCGGGTCGGCCATCAGCAACATGTCGGAAGCCTGAATACCTTTCCAGCCGGCGATGGAAGAACCGTCGAAAGCGTGGCCGTTATCAAACCAGTCATCGCTATCCGTCACCACATGGGCAGGTATAGACACGTGCTGCTCTTTACCACGGGTATCGGTGAAACGCAGATCAACAAATTTAACTTCATTGTCTTTGAGTAACTTTACAACATCAGCTGCCGACTTCGACATATCTTTCTCCCATAACGTAACGACTGAATCAAAAAAATAAAACGTCCAAAATTTGGAAAACCGAACAAACTCAGAACTCGGTTTTAACTTTTAGCAGGAAGCATGCCACCATCTCCCGACACCAAAGCGCACATTTTGCCATACTCATTCGGATAAATGGATAAAAAATGTGCCCAGAAGTGGGGCGCAAGTATTTTTATCGCACTATTCCTGTGCGTAACTCATGTGCAAGTGAATGGATCGGTAATATCGGTCATCCTTCGTGATCTGTGTGCATAACTGGTGCAAAGCCTCGATTGCGGCGGAATCTCCATAAGTTTTCGGGTCAAGGAATATATCAGCATCAATTTTCCCATCCAGATAATGGAGCATGATGCGATTATTCAAAAGAGAATCTCCGCCGAGCTTTCCGGCAAGATGTTTCAGCAAAATTTCACGGTTAGGCAAATGGGCATTCGGTCGGGCCTGCATATCATCTTCCGGATCAATATGAACCATCACATCCATGACATGATGCTGGCGGAGGACTGCCTGGCGAGCTGTTTCGGCGATGAAATGCCCCTCGGAGACGCTGATTTTTGGATCGACAATTATATGCGCGTCAACCAGGGCACTATCGGCCATCTTGCGGGTACGCAATTCGTGCAGACTTCGCACCCCCTTGGTTGCCAGCAAAGTTGCCCGAATGCCTTCAACCTCTTCGGCAGAAAGTCCGGTATCAATAAGTTCGGCGAGTGCTTCCAGTGCAAACTTGCCGCCCATGTGCGCGATCATTACCCCGACCACTGCAGCGGCTATCAAATCCAGAAAAGTGAACCCCAGCAAATTGCCGCCAATCCCGACCACGACGACCAGTGAAGAAGCGGCATCGGAACGTGCGTGCCAAGCGTTTGCAATAAGCATCTGGGAACGTACTCGCTTGGCTACCGCCAGCATATAGCGAAACATGCCTTCCTTGGCAACCAGGGCAATGAGTGCAATCCAGATGGTAAATGGATGCACTGCTTGTACCTGCGCGGGAAGTTGCAAACGCATGCCCGCAGCAATCAACAGGGCCACACCCAGACCCGCCAGAGCGACTCCCAGAATAAGCGTGGCGGCCGTTTCAATGCGGGCGTGCCCGTAGGGATGATCAGCATCGGCATGGCGATTTCCATGACGATTTGCAAACAGTACCATAATGTCGGAAAGCAGGTCTGATAAGGAATGCAGGCCGTCAGCCATCAGTGATTGTGAACGTCCGAGATAGCCTGCCACAACTTGTAGCACGGCAAGCACCAGATTGATAAAAATGCTGACCCAAGTGCTTTTCCTGGCCGCCGCGAAGCGCTCCGGGTTGGCCGGCTCAAAAGCCACTGATTTTATTTGGGAAGTATCGATGTTATGATTTTTCATTGCAGTTGAGATAGTATGCGGTGTGTCGGGCAAGAATAACACTTGCAAGTTAAACAATAAACCTTAGCTAATTTTAATGTCAGGAAATAGTCATGGGTAAGATCACCGAAATTTTGAATACCGCGCAAAAACGCGCCAAAGAAATGAACCTTCCTTATGAAGGCGCCTTACTGCCGGCTGAAGCTTATCAAATTTTACAATCCGCACCCGGAGCCAAATTAGTTGATGTGCGCACGCGTGCAGAGTTGGACTGGGTCGGCCGTATCCCCAATGCGGTGACCATTGAATGGGTCGGTTATCCCGGAATGAAGCCGAATCCGAATTTTATTGCGCAACTTGGGCAAGAGGTGGATAAAGAATCTCTGGTCATGTTCATCTGCCGCAGTGGTGCCCGCTCGCACGGCGCCACTATGGCCGCCACACAGGCAGGATATGCCGATTCATATAACGTGCTGGAAGGCTTCGAAGGGGACAAAAACACCGAGGCCCACCGCAACACACTCAATGGCTGGCGCGCAGCACAGCTGCCTTGGGAACAAAGCTAATATCGCTGGATGGGTTAAGCTATGCTCACCCCATCCAGCAACTTCAAACGCTTAAACGCCATTCTGGTGCAGTACAAAAACCAGCACTGAAGCACCCAGGCAATAAAAACCAAATAGCGCCCAGCGCCCATTTTCCAGCCAGGTTGAAAGCCATTTAAGCGCAAAAAGTCCGGCTACAAAACTAAACACCATACCCAGTAAGCTCGGCATAAAAATTTGGGTCAGATCCGCCACTGACGAGGCGGATGCATGCTGTTCCTGCAACAATCGCATGGCTTCGCGCGCGATCACCGGCGGGGTCAAAACTACAGCGAGGGCAAAGCTGAATTCTTCGATTTTTTGTCTGGAGATATTCAACAACAATCCGGTAGAGATGGTCGCTCCGGAGCGTGAAAATCCACGGAAGGGCAGACAAATTCCCTGCACCGCTCCCACATAGCAAGATTCTTTCAAGCCCAAATTGCGGCCATATTCCGAAGAAGAGCGGTTTTTGATGCCGGCATACAAGATGAACAACCCGACTGCGGCAAGCGCAGCCGAAATCAGATTCATGTTGCCAAACAATTGTTCAATCTCCGCATGAGGAATGTCTTTCATGAAGAATTTTTCGATCAAAAATTTCAATGCCAGTCCGACGACTCCTGTTACCAGAGTTGCGGCAACAATAAGTTTCACCGAATCCAAAAATACTTTTCTGGATGAAAAAAAACTTTTTTGCCACGATTTCCAAAAATAAAAAATAACTGCAAACATGGTGCCGGTATGCAACATCACCAGCAACAGCGTCATTTCCGGAGTGGTCGGATCAAGCCCCATTAGTTTTTCAGCCACAATCACGTGGGCAGAACTGGACACCGGCAGCAGCTCTGCGGCTCCCTGAATAACGGCAAGGCCGAGGATTTGTAGTAACGTCATCTGATTAAATTCCGAACAAAAATAAAAGCGTCATGAAACCAACTGTTCCCATTGTTCCAGCGCAATACGCCGATTTACCGCGCACCGTCGCTCTTCGCTTAATTGCGGCCAGAGAATAACCTCTTCGAGCGTACGTTGGCAGCCCCGACAAACATCATCTCCCAACACTGTGCTGCAATGGCCGATACACGGACACTCGGAAGAAATCTCGTGTGGGGAAGGTGGGACGTGTGACAATGGGTGCATCCTGTTTACCAGAGGGCCATTTTACTAGGTCTTACGGTAAATACTCGCTCCCTGCTTCACAAATTCCACCGACTTCTGATCCATGCCCTTTTGCAGCGCGGCTTGTTCATCCACGCCCAGAGTAGCCGCATAGTCGCGCACGTCCTTGGTGATTTTCATCGAGCAGAAATGAGGGCCGCACATGGAGCAGAAGTGGGCCACTTTGGCGGATTCCTTGGGCAAGGTTTCATCGTGAAATTCACGCGCCTTGTCCGGATCGAGTCCGAGGTTAAACTGATCGTCCCAGCGGAATTCAAAACGTGCTTTGCTCAGTGCATTGTCACGCACTTGTGCGCCGGGGTGTCCTTTGGCCAGATCGGCTGCGTGAGCGGCAATCTTGTAGGTAATGATACCTTCTTTGACGTCGTTTTTATCCGGCAAGCCCAGATGTTCTTTCGGCGTGACATAGCAAAGCATGGCAGTACCGTACCAACCAATCATCGCGGCACCGATGGCCGAAGTAATGTGATCGTAGCCGGGAGCAATATCCATCGTGAGCGGGCCGAGGGTATAGAACGGCGCTTCATGGCACAATTTCAGTTGCATGTCCATGTTCTCTTTAATCATGTGCATCGGCACATGGCCGGGGCCTTCGATCATGGTTTGCACGTCATGTTTCCATGCCACTTGGGTGAGCTCTCCCAAAGTTTTCAATTCGCCCAGTTGTGCTTCATCATTGGCGTCGTAGATTGAACCGGGACGCAGGCCATCACCGAGACTGAAAGCCACGTCATAGGTTTTCATGATCTCGCAGATTTCTTCGAAATGGGTGTAGAGGAAACTTTCTTTATGGTGCGCCAAACACCATTTGGCCATGATGGAACCGCCACGGGAAACAATTCCGGTCAACCGCTTTGCCGTCATAGGAACGTAGCGCAACAGCACACCGGCGTGGATGGTGAAGTAGTCGACCCCCTGTTCGGCTTGCTCAATCAACGTGTCGCGATAAATTTCCCAAGTCAGCTCTTCGGCTTTGCCGTCCACTTTTTCCAGCGCCTGATAAATGGGCACAGTTCCAATCGGCACCGGAGAATTACGGATAATCCACTCGCGTGTCTCATGGATGTGCTTGCCGGTAGAAAGATCCATCACATTGTCGCCGCCCCAGCGGATCGCCCAGGTCATTTTTTCCACTTCTTCCTGAATGCTTGATCCCAACGCGGAATTGCCGATGTTGGCATTGATCTTCACCAGAAAATTACGGCCAATAATCATTGGCTCAACTTCAGGGTGATTAATGTTGGCTGGAATAATTGCGCGGCCACGGGCAACCTCGTCTCGCACAAATTCCGGGGTAATAATTTTCGGAATAGCCGCACCAAAATGTTCACCGTGATGCTGGGTTTTCAACAACTCGGAAAGCCCTTCAATTTTCTGGTTTTCACGAATGGCAATGTATTCCATTTCGGGCGTGATAATGTCTTGGCGGGCATAGTGCATCTGGGTTACATTGCGCCCGGCCTTGGCACGACGCGGCGCACGCAGCAAATTGAAGCGCATTTCAGCCAACTCCGGGTCGGCCAGACGCTGCTGTCCATATTGCGAGCTGGGCGCAGTAAGCTGCTCGGTATCATTACGCTCGGCAATCCAGCCCTCACGCATGGCGGGCAAACCGGAGCGTATATCTATTTTGACCGTCGGATCGGTGTAAGGACCGGAACAGTCGTATACATAAATCGGCGGGTTTTTCTCAGCTCCCATCCCGGCAGGGGTGTCTGCCTGAGAGATTTCACGCATCGGCACACGAATGTCCGGACGCGAGCCTTCAACATACACTTTGCGCGAATTCGGCAGAGGCTTGATTGCCGCAGCATCAACATGTGCTGCCTGGCTGAGAAACTTGGGATTGGCGTTCATAATTAGGTTGCTCCAAATCAAAAAATGTAAGGAGCATCAGGGACGCTTCCCTACGACGGCATTATCCGTACAGGTTCAAAGGGTTTTTCTCACTTCGACCCAAAACAGGTGAAGACCCCCACGCAGGATGCCAAGGTACTGTAAAGTGGCCATCAAAGCAAGCTGGCTGGTATCGTTGAGTCGAGTTATACTGCGGTATCAAAATGGTTATCGATTAGCTAGGGGGAGATAAATGAACATGGAACAATTGCGCTATAACATGGTGGAGCAACAAATCCGGCCTTGGAATGTGCTGGATTTAAAGGTACTAAACTTGTTGGACAAGGTTAAGCGCGAACAGTACGTTCCCCCTGCACTCAAGGAATTGGCGTTTATGGATATTGAAATTCCTTTGGGCCATGGCGCAACCATGTGGCAGCCCAAAGTTGAAGCGCGCGCGGTTCAGGCATTACAGCTTAAACCAAGAGACCGTGTGCTTGAAATCGGCAGCGGGAGCGGTTATCTGACGGCCTTGATTTCTCAACTGGCAGAACATGTGACGAGCGTGGAAATTGTTCCGGAATTACTTGCGTTTGCAGAAAAGAATCTGGCCACGCATCGCATTGATAATATAACGCTGATTCAAGGCGATGCGGCGCAGGGATGGCCGGGTGAATATGATGCTATCGTGCTGTCCGGTTCCGTGCCTGTCCTGCCTGAAACCTTCAAAAATAGCCTGAAGCCCGGTGGCCGTTTATTTGCAATTGTCGGTGATGATCCGGCAATGCATGCAACATTGATTACACGCTTGGCATCCGGTGAATTTGAGAGCGTGACCCTGTTCGAAACCGTGGTTGCGCCTTTGCAAAATGCACTGCAACCGGAGCGCTTTGTATTCTGATTGGAATTGTCGTTAGTCCAAATTGACGATTTTAAAGCCGACACATAGTTAAAAATTTGCGCATACTATGCGTAGCTATGAAATTTACTAAGTCATTTTTATCAGCGTTTGCCGCTTTCAGTCTGGTGCCCCTCGCCGGGGCCACCGACCTGCTAGAAATTTATCATGCCGCACAATCTCAGGATGCGGTTTTTGCGTCCGCACGGGCCGCCCAGCGAGCCGGTCAGGAGAAATTGCCGCAGGGACGCTCTTTACTGTTACCCAGCGTCAATTTAAGCGCCAACTCCATTTATAATGACAACTGGATTCAGTATCGCGGGGCACTTATGTTGCCGATTGCTCCAACATACCCAACGCTTAATCTCCCCGCCGGTTCCACTCAATTCAACAGCAATGGCTATTCTGTCAGCCTGACTCAACCGTTGTTCCGCCAGCAGAACTGGCTGGCTTACACCGAAGCCGAGTTGCTAGTTGCGCAGACCGATGCACAATTCAGGGCTGCGCAACAAAGTTTGATTTTGCGCGTAGCCCAAGCCTATTTCGATGTGCTGCTGGCACAGGATAGTGTTCAACTGGCCGAGGCGCAAAAGAATGCCATTTCAGAACAGCTCGAACAAGCCAAACGCAACTTTGAAGTGGGTACGGCGACCATCACCGATACCTACGAAGCACAGGCACGTTTTGACCTGACCCACTCACAGGAAATTGCAGCGTCCAGCAATCTCGAAATCAGAAAGCGCGCGCTGCAACAAATTACCAATGCCATGCCGGGAGAGTTACAGCATTTAAGCAAAGAATTCAGACTGGAAGCCCCCCAACCGGGTGATGCGGAAAAGTGGGTAGAATTTGCACAACTGAACAGCCTGCAAATTGTCGTGGCGCAAGCAGGTGCCGAATTTGCCGCAAAGGAAGTGACGCGCAATCGCGGCGGAAATTACCCGACGGTGGATTTAGTTGCGAATTATGCCGAGAACTCAACAGGAGGGGGCGTATTTGGATTTGGCAATGACGGCCACAGCAAAGTGATCGGCGTTCAACTTAACCTGCCGCTCTATCAGGGTGGTGCAGTCCAGTCAAAGTTGCGTGAAGCTGAGGCCAACCAGGACCGTGCCAAAGAAGATCTGGAAAATACCCGTCGTACCGTCGCCCTGCAAGCACGTCAGGCCTATCTGGGCGTGGTGGATGGAATTGAACAGGTTAAGGCTCTGCAACAAGCGCTCAAATCGAGCGAAAGTTTACTGGATGCGAGCAAGCTCGGACAGGAAGTCGGTGTGCGCACCAATCTGGATGTACTGAATGCCCAGCAGCAACTGTATTCCACCCGCCGCGATTTATATCAGGCGGAATATAATTATCTCCTCAGCCAACTACAACTTAAGATAGCTGCAGGCAACTTGATAGAAGATGACCTAGCTCGAATCAATCAAGCCCTACACTGATCCTCGCAGTTCTTCCAGATTCCATCACTTGAGGATGGAAATGTTGATGCAAGTGAGTGCCCGTTCCGTTGCACCGCGATTGGCGCTTACAAAGTTCTGACCGGCTTTCCCCATCGCTGTTAGTTGTTCTGGGTGGGCCAGCAGATTTTCCACTTGCAGCACCAACTCTTCTGTGTTCTGCACACGAACCGCGGCTCCGCTAGTCACAGCAAGCTCACTGGCTTGTGCAAAATTGTAGGTATGCGGTCCGATCACAACGGGCTTGCCGACCGCACACGCTTCAATCAAATTTTGTCCACCGAACTGCAGCAGGCTGCCCCCGATAAAGGCAATGTCACAGACTGCATAATAGGCGAACATCTCTCCCATACTATCACCCAGTACCACTTGGGTTTCCGGAGCGATTGTGTGGTTTGCGCTTCTGCGCTGAAAACTGAATCCACGCTGTACCAGCATGGCCTCGACTTCCTGAAAACGCTGCGGATGGCGCGGTACAATCACGGTAAGCAAGCCGGGAATCTTCAGTCCCTCAAGCCTGTCCAGCAAAAGTGTTTCTTCGCCCTCCCGCGTACTGGCGGCCAGAAATATTTTTCTATCGAAGCCAAACTGGCTGCGCATTTTCTGCCCTAGTTCGAGCATGGCCGCCGGCGGCTTAATATCGTATTTCAAATTACCCATCACCGATACATTTGCCCCACCCAAGGCGCTCAAGCGCTCTGCATCGGCAGCCGTTTGCGCGGCGATGGCATGTAATTCACCCAGCCCCGATTTCACCAGATCGGGATAGCGCGCATAACGCCTGGCGGATTTTTCCGAGAGGCGCGCATTGAGCAGCAACAATGGAATTTGTTCGACATGACAAGCATGAATCAGGTTGAACCAGATTTCCGTTTCGAGTAAAACGCCCACTTGGGGACGAAAGTGATTCAGGAATCGTTTGACCGCAAAGGGATAGTCGTAAGGCAGGTAAACACGCTGCACCTCATTGCCATAAAGCTGTTCACCGGCTGCCCGCCCGGTGGGCGTAGTATGGGTAAGCAGTAATTGATGATCCGGATAATGCTCCTGCAGCCGTTTTACTAAACTGGCCGCCGCACGAGTTTCACCGACGGATACCGTGTGTAACCAGATTAATGGTTTGTTGCTTGCAAGCTTATAAAAACCAAAGCGCTCGGCAATATGCTGCAGATATTCCGGTTGTTTACGTGCGCGCCACAATAAGTGAAAAATCACATAAGGTAACAGCAACCATAATCCAATCGAATAAATGAGTCGCCCTTTAATCATGCCGGCTCACTTCTTCAATCGCCTTGATGACTTCCGCGACAGTCGGAGAACAATTTTTTCCGCCCAGATTGATCGCGCGTGACCCCGCGTAAAGGCCGGTCAGCCCCGCGTCAGTCGAAGTATAAATACCGATGGTTGGTATATCGAGAGCTGCAGCAAGGTGACTCAATCCTGTATCCACTCCGACAACCACTTTCGCTTGACCAAGCATGGCTGCTGCTTCGTTCAGATTGACTCGCGGAATGCAAATAGCCATTGGAATCCGGGAACATAAACGTTCCGAACGAATTCTCTCCCGCTCGTTTCCCCAAGGCAAAATTGACCGCAGTCCCATCCGGTTCATCTGGTTACCCAACTCAATCCAATTGGGTTCGGCCCACAATTTATCATCACGGCTGGTTGCATGCAGCAACACGACAAACGGCTGCGACGGCAACCATGTCAGTGCAATATCAGATGCGTGTATGCCGTAATCCGGTGCCCCTTGAGGAATATAACCCAGTGCTTGCCCGGCTAATTGACGATTGCGCTCCACCGCATGCTGATTCTTGGACACGGTAAAAGTGCGGTTATAAAACAAACTGGAAAGTGGTTCGCGCGCGCTACTCCAGTCATATCCGCAACGTACCGTATGAGCGCAACGGGTAATCAAAGCGCTCTTCAGCAGCCCTTGAGTATCCAGTGCAAGATCATAGCGACTGGCTCGCAGTTCACGGAAAACTGCTTGCATTTCACTGCGTGATTGCCACCAGGACCGGCGCCAACGCCGCAAGGCAACCGGAATAATCCGGTTAACCCTGGAGTGCAGTTTGGGCAAAGCTGAAAAACTTTCTTCTACCACCCAATCAATGCTCGCATCCGGTATGTGCTTGCGTATATCCGTCACGACCGGAAGATTATGCAGCACATCACCCAAAGAAGATGTTTTGACCAAAAGGATGCGGTGCGCACTTTGCATGCGTTAAGGATTCCCGAATAAGTTTTGCCTGAGTTCAGTGCAGTGTTGAGTAATTCACCGGCACCCAAACGTAACCGCCGTTATTGGCGCGCAGATGTCCGATTCCCGGAAAAGAAAGATGAGCTCCCGCGACCCAGTAGCCTTGTTTGGCTGCATCGGCGAATGCTTTCTTGCGTTCAATTGCGGCCAGCTTAGTATCAGTATCGAACTTCATCACCACCGACGGATCATCGAATTGTACTGACGCCACATGCATCAAATCTCCCCATAGTGCCAGTTTTTGACCATTGCTCTCGACCACATAAGTCGTATGCCCCACGGTGTGTCCGTGACTCGCAACAGCTTTGATACCGGGCACAAGTTCTGTGTCACCGTCAAAAGACTTGAATTTCCCTGCGGCAATATACGGATTCACCGAGCTCATTGCTCCTTTGTAAGTACCTTGCTTTTCTTTGGGTGCGGCATCCATATGAGCCTGACTCAACCAGTAGTCTGCTTCACCCTGATTGGCACGCACGGTCGCATTGGGGAAAGCAATCTTGCCGTCAAGCATGAGACCTCCAACGTGGTCGGGATGCATATGAGTGATGTATATCTCGTCAACCTGCTCGGGCTGATAGCCTGACGCCTTCAGGTTAGTAATAAAATTCCCCAGGGTTGGGCCAAAAAGTGTGCCCGCTCCGGTATCTATGAGTACCAGTTTGGTGCCGGTATTGATCAAGTATCCGTTGACAGAAGTTTCGAGAGGTGTTTTGAGGTACGAATTTTTCAGTGCGTTTTCTACCTCTTCCGGAGTTGTATTCTCTAGCAACTTATCCACGGGTAGAGCCACCGTGCCATCGGATATTGCCGTCACCTCAAAATCACCCAGCATCATGCGGTAATAGCCGGGAGCTTGAGTCTTTATTTGAGGTGCTGCGGCTTGCGCCACCGAGAAAAGAGGCAAGGCAAGAACTAGAGCCATACAGAAGGTAAGCCGATGATAAAATTTCATGATGGATTCCTTTCGACGTGTGATTTTTAGCTGAAACGAGAATGGGCACCAGCAACATCAGGTACCGAAACTACCAAGATTATCTGGCATGTGGAAACCAAATGGTTGGCGGTTCTTGGCGGGAGGGAGGGATTCATACAGCATAACCATCCATTTGTATTTACTTAGAATTATTTCTACTATTAATAAACATACCCCCAATTCTACCCCCACGCATGAATGGCTATATTGCTTTGACCCCACTTAAGATCGTAAGTGTTGTCTAGTCTGATTCAATGATGGCACTCATTCGTTATTAAACTTTGCCGGATGATACGTTATGCCAGTATAACTATCAACAAGGCCTAACCCTGTCCAACGGCACACCACTCAACTCTGCTATCTTCTTGGCGAAGTCAATATTCGTCACCCTCCCTCTTTTTACCCAGCTATGCACCGCCCCATTTGATACACCTAGTAGGTTGGATGCCTTGGTTACACCTCCAATAATTTTCACGGCTTTTTTAACTGCGTTTTCTGGTAAGAAATACATCATGGTTTTTGTCTCCTTATAGTTATTATTTTGGGATCATCGTCTGATCATCCTGATGAACTTATTTTAACTTATTTGAAAACGTGATCTGCCAGATGCCATATGCAGTATGGAGTTTGTACTTGACTGAAATATACAACTATTTCTACGCTCACATAGTCTTTTTGGACTATGGTATTTATTTCCAAGGTGGGTAAACTCCTTCTTGAAAGCAATAAGCTGTTTGCTCTCTCCCCGTACATGGGCAGTTGAAAAATCGCCCATCTTTTTCAGATTCCTATGGTGCTGTTTTGCAAAATAAATCCACTATTACCTGAATCTTTATTTTCTAAATTAGGGTGATTGAAATGCCAGAATCAAAAATCCTTGCTGCAATTATTGATCATAGTAGTTGGGTAGTGCTACTTAAGAGCTCTATCCAGGGAGTAACCATAGAACAATATGATCATGCCCAAGTCAGCGACGACACGATCTGCGATTTCGGTCGATGGTTGCATGGCGATGCAGATAAAGTATTTGATCCAGAACATCATCAACAACTTATTCACCTACATAAGTCTTTTCATGAAGTCGCAGGAAAGATTGCCAAGATGATTAACTTTCGAGAAAAATCTGAGGCTATTTCCCCCTTGCTTGAAGAATTAGAAAGCCATTCCAAACAGCTTGTATATTTTTTGATGGCTTTGAAAAAAGAGATTAAGAACAAGCATAGTTTACTAAATGCCTGATGGCGACAGCTTCACCTCCGTCTTGCTATAGCTGAGTAGATTTATTATGAGAGTAAATGATTTCCTCTCTCCGTTTTGCTTTGCAAAGGTCACATAATTTGCCGTTTGCAGACCTAGCCTGTGCATGGGTAGCAATCCAGTCATCATACTGTTCCCTATATTTCTTTAGAAATGCAGTTGAGTGCATTATCAGATACTCGATCATATGCAATTGAAAACAGGGGGCACAATTTACGGCAGAGTTTGTAACATAAGCTTCCCAAATGAAATCATCTGGTAATTTTCCAGCTTTTACCAAGTCGTCGGTGTAACCAAAGGTTTTATAAAACGCCTCCAAGTCTTCAATTCTGTGAATGACTTCCCCCTCTATTTCAATGATCCCAAGGTGCAAATTGGCAGGGTCTTTTGAACGATATTTAATGAGCGGGATCTTGGTTTGCATATTCAATTAAATCGGACTCTGTAGCAAGAAGAACTGTTTAAAAAAACGGGCGATCTTGCGACCGCCCATATAGGAGGAGAGCGCAAATGCTTCATTCACACTCAATCTCGATAGTAACCTCATTTTCTGGGCATACATATAGTCTAAAAAGACTATACCCAATGTGATTTCTGATGCTTATAATCAAATCAACTAATTCAAAATTAAAAGTGTGCACGTCATGGACAAGCATCAGGACTTTTCACCCGGCCTACTTTATACAATTGAGCCTCAAGACATGTCGTCACTTCACCTTTTAGATGCTAATGTCAATGATGTGTACAATTGGACTGAGGAAAAGCAATACACTCTGGGCCAGAAAGTCCTCAGCTACTTCAAATCTATTCATCTAGACTAGTTAAGCCACGTTGACAATTGGAAGTTTACGAACTTTCAACAAAGTCCACCCCCGGATTAAATAAACAGGAACTTACTCGCTTCTACAGCTGGAACCGGTCGACTGAACAGATATCCCTGATATTCCTCACATTTCAAGTCGCTTAGAAAATCCAATTGATCTTGAGTTTCCACTCCCTCTGCAATCACCTTCATTTTCATTGCATGAGCAAGTACTGCAGTTGCATTGACAATACTTTCGTCATTTTCATCTGTAGCGATATCTCGCACAAATGATTGATCAATTTTCAATGATTTCATGGGTAGTAATTTCAAACGACTTAAGGATGAATACCCCGTTCCAAAATCATCTAAAGAAAGGTTAAATCCAGCATCATTAAGCTGATTCATCATATCTAAATTCTTTTTATCCATGTTCATCAACATGCTCTCAGTTAGTTCCAATTCAATATATTCCGGGGTCAATCCTGCATCTAGAACGTAACCTTTTATATTTTCAACCAAATCTTTCTGCCCGAACTGTCGAGCAGATAAATTAATTGCTATTGGAACATTCTTGTATCCAAGCTCCTTCCAAATTCGCTGCTGCTGAATTGCATTACGAATTACCCAATCGCCAATTTCATTAATCAAGCCGCATTCTTCTGCTACTGGAATGAAATCTGTGGGAGAAATAAAACCTAATTGTGGGTGCAACCAACGCAATAGTGCCTCCATACCTACTACCGTGCCATTTGATATGCTTACCTTAGGTTGGTAGTACAGAATAAACTCTTCCTTAGCAAGGGCAGAACGCAGATCATTCTCCAGTTGCAATCGCTGTAGAGCTTTTTTGTTCATATCAGCTTCGTAATACTGAAATCGATTTCTCCCGCCTTCTTTAGCCCTGTACATTGCCAAATCTGCATTTCTTAACAATTGAACTGCTGTTTCTCCGTCATTCGGATAAATACTCAAGCCAATGCTGGGTGTGATTGATAACTGATATTCACTAATTACAAACTCACCGCAGAGAGATTCAATCATTTTCTCAGCAACTAAAGTAGCCTCGTCCTCTGAATTTAAATCACCCAAAAGTGCAACAAACTCATCACCACCTTGTCTTGCTAAGGTATCAGAACGTCGTAAACAACTGCTTAAACGCTCTGAAACAATCTTAAGAAGTTCATCCCCAATATTGTGTCCAAGTGAATCGTTTATGTTCTTGAAATGATCTAGATCAATAAACATGACCGCCATTTTTGTTTGATGTCGACATGCAAGTTTAATGTTCTGATCAAAACGATCATCTAGTAGATGTCGATTGGGCAAACCAGTGAGAACATCATAATTAGCCAGATATTGAATGCGGTCTTCTTCCTTTTTTCGGTCCGTAATATCCATGAATACAGCAATATAATTGGCTATATTTCCAGCATTGTCTCTCAATATATTTATGGATGTCCATTCCGGATAAATCTCGCCACTCTTTCGTTTATTCCATATTTCTCCACGCCATTTATCATTGCGATTCAGTGAGGCATAAAAATCCTTATAAAACTCTTTACTTTGCCTTCCTGAAGCCAAAATGCGGGGATTTTTTCCTAGAACCTCTTCCTCGGAATAACCAGTGGTCTCAATAAAAGCACGATTCACCTGTACTATATTATTTTCGGAATCGGTAACCATGATCGCCTCTGTATTACTCTCAAACACTTTTGCAGAAAGACGTAAACCAGCTTCAGCCGTTCGCCGCTGAGAAATTTCATGTGTTAAATTAATAACCATGTTTTGGATTGCCGTAGACAAGCGTGCAACTTCGTCATTTCCCTGCATCGGCTGTAAAGCATACTCAAGATTGCCGTCAGCTATCTTATTAGCTGCTAGACTTATGTTGGCAATTGGCTGCGAAATACGCCCGGCAAGCAACCAACCCAACCATGCAAAAAATAAACCTAAAGCCGTCCCCATAATCATGATACGAAGTCGAAGTTGGTATGCAGGTGCAAAGGCCTGAGTAACATCTTCACGTATTAACGATATCCACCCCATTCCTGGATAGTCGCGATACCCTGACGATTTTGCATATCCGATTAGGTAGGTGGTGCCGTTGCCCCACTTTTCCAGAAGAAAACCACTATTTTTACTACTTTTCTTAATTGTTTGCATTGTTAGAGGAGCAAGCTTGGATAGCTCACTTTGAGGTGTTGCTGGCCCAGATAATACCAATCCGTCCTGGCTCAATAAAAAAATATCTTTGCCTATTGACTGTTTACTATCCAATACCTCTTCAGCCCATTTCCAAAAAATGTGACCACAAAGAACACCCTGTAACACACCGGCTTTGCTAATCACTGGTGCTGCGACATCGACAAGGTAGAACATCTGTCCGTTTGGATTGGGTAATATTTTCGATAGTAATAGAGCATCGTGCATATCACCAATGTACGAATGCTCACGACCCTTGATGCACCAAGGGCGCTTAGAAAGATCTTTGCCTTCAAGATACTTTCCGGTACCAACTAATCCATTTCCCTTAACATCGCAAATACCAATCCACGCATAGGCATTAAAACTATTTTTCAGGCGTTCAAGAATTTCTCTTTTGTGGTCAATCGAAACGTTCGGTTCACGAATTTCATCCAGAATGGCCGCATTTTGAATTTCTCTTTTGCGTTCGAACATTCCACGATCTAACACGTCCAAAGCATTCGTTGCTCTTCGCACAAACGAATCACCTTCAGATTGCTCAATCTGTTGTTGACTGTTCTCAGCAGCATAATAGCTAAGCACAAGCGATAGCAAGATTGTGATGGCACCACTGGCGAAGCTAATCTGAGCTCGCAAGCTGTTCTTGGGATTATACTGGCTCCAATTTATCACTTGATATTCTCGCAGTAGTTCGTAGCTAGGGCTGAATTTTCCAAATACTAGGCTGTTTCATATTAATTGGCCGCTACCTTAACCCTTGTTACGAGTTGCAGATTACTCTAGATTCAGGAAAATAACCATAATCAGAAAGTCCTAGATTATTCAGACCTTAGTCCAATCCCCCGATTAAACACCACACCAAATAATTGGTAAAAGAACTATGACGGAATCAATTCTGAAACTGTCGTTAACTTAACCATATCAAGGAGAAATATCGTGGGAGAAATCGTAGGAACAATTGGCAAGGCAATACTTTTAGCAGTGGTGGGAACTTCAGCTTCAATCTTGGTTACTCGTTTCTTGGGGGGCAATGACAAACCAGAACCTCAGCTCTATGATGACGAACATCGGCCTAGCTACCGCTTCTGATCAATATCCCGTTTAGCTTCAAACAACTCAACCCCCAACGTGCTCCGTTTGGGGGATTTTTCATTTTCATGAAAGGAGAATTAACATGGCACATGAACTAGCTTCATCAAATGACATGGCTTTTGTGGGAGATACTCCCTGGCATGGTCTTGGCAACAAGCTGCCATCAAACCAGCCAATTGAAGTATGGCAAAAAAAGGCTGGTATGGACTGGGAGATCAAGCAATCTGACGTTCTGTTTAATGCAGCATCCGAGAACGGAAATATGCTCAATCTTCGCAGTAATCCGGACGCAACTGTACTCTATCGGTCAGACAATTTCATGCCTCTTTCTGTGGTTAGTCAGAGGTACAAGGTAGTCCAACCTAGACAAGTATTAGGATTTTATCGTGATCTGGTTTCTGTTGGAGGATTTCAACTTGAGACTGCCGGAGTTCTACGTGGCGGAAAGAAACTCTGGGCTCTGGCTAAAACAGGTCAGTCAACGTTACTGGCAGGAGGCGACAAAGTAGACTGTTATTTGTTATTGGCTACGAGTTGTGACGGATCTTTGGCTACAACTTGTCAGTACACTTCAATACGAGTTGTCTGTAATAACACCCTGCAATTAGCAGTAGGTCAAAGCAAGGGAGCAGTCAGAGTTCCACACTCGACTGAGTTTGATGCAACTGCCGTGAAAAAGGAACTGGGTCTTGGTTTGTCAGCTTGGGAAGAGTTTATTTCCTCGATCAGAACCATGTCCAATCGTCGAGTAAACAAGTTCGAAACTATGAGCTTTCTAGTCGATGTGCTTGGTGATCCGTCATTGCCACTTAACGAGCAACC
>Ga0316223_1000654_pt1 | contig 39164 bp, 55 predicted proteins | sample TBH18009metaG_FD_206007 | JGI IMG/M metagenome (GOLD analysis project Ga0316223, IMG submission 206007) | Freshwater microbial communities from Trout Bog Lake, Wisconsin, USA - TBH18009 | ecosystem: Environmental > Aquatic > Freshwater > Lake > Hypolimnion/Profundal zone | place: USA: Wisconsin...
TTGAGTTGGTGGACCGGGATAGGTATGAAGCGCTAAGCCTGCACCTTCAGGCCAAAGCCCAAATACGAATGATGGATGAAATAGAAGCAATCGAGCGCGAAATAACAAAGCAGCGTGATTTATTCACCGCTGAGGTGCTTTGTTTCCAAAGCTACAGAGATAGCCGGGTTTTGGTGCGTTGGAATAATTAAAAAAAGGGGGTTACATTGAAAATAAGACTTATTATTGCAATATTCGCAACTGCCGCACTATCCGCGCATGCAGAAGACGGGTGGATATACGTCACGTCAAACGATGAAATACAAACAGAGTTCCAGTCGGGTTCTTTTGTTGTCCAAAATAATCGCGGCGGGAAAGAGATAGCCGTAGCTACCGTAAGAACAATTATAAAAAAGACTTCGTATGCAGACTTGGGAAAGACTTATGTATCAACGGCAGACTGCAATAATAAGCAAGGGAAGATCATTAGAGTTGGAGTTGATAACGAATACAAATATGAGAATGATTTTATTTTTAACGGAGGAACAATGGCATCAATAATGGCAGAGTTTCTATGTCAGGCATATTATTACCAGTTAAAGCAAATTTCAGACAAAGGACTATAGAGACAACCACCTGCAACTAACCAGGCAGGCTAGAGGCGTTCCGTTCTCTTGCAATCGAATGCAAATAACCACCTGCAACTAACGTCGGAGTTTCGAAATTAACCAACTAACCACAATCGCCGTGACCGCCGTCACCAGCGTTATAGTCAAGGAAGTTTGCATTTGGCTTTGGGATACCACCAAGAAATTTGCCACCGCGGAAACAGTGAGGGCAAAAATCAAAGTTATGTTCAGCAAGGAAAACTTGCAGGTTGCATTCCATTTATTGATCATTTCCTTTTATTCCTACTTGCTGATTTACACGGGCTGGACAGATGGATCATTAAGCGGAAAGGATGTATTACTCATAATTGGAGAATCATTGGCGCTTCTGTTAATTGTTATTAGCATTATCATTAAGCTTGCCAAGATGCACATTAATACACGCAAACGCGAATAACCGCCCCACGCGGATCGTGGGATTTTCAGGGAGTAAACCAATGAGCGATAAAATTAACTGGCTTGATGCCGAGTTCACCATCGGCGATCTAAATACAAAATGGAAAGACATTCCAGGCATTTATATTTTTTGCAGCATCAACGCGCAGAATCAATGGACGCCAATCTACGTGGGGCAGGCGTCCTCACTGCATGATCGCATCAGCTCTCACGATAGGTTGGATGAGGCGCGCAGGCTTGGATGCAAGAGTATTCACGCGAAAGTGGTGGAGAATCAGGCGCAACGGGATCTTCTTGAGAAGCGCCTGATTCAGGCATTCCAACCACCTCTGAACACCCAATTGAAGTAGCTTCTCCAATTGCCTCGGACTGAATTTTAGGCTGAGGATCGCCTTCGTTACAGCTGACGCAGGAACCTGTGCCTGGCGAATTTAAGCTTGCCGCCCAGTCGTGCAACTTTTGCTTGAGTGCGTAGCCCATCAGCGGCCAGATTTTCTGTTTGGCGTTTTCGAATGCTATCTTGCGACCGATCTCGGGGTCGAAGTTTTCAGGACTGGCGCAAGCAGATTCTCCGGTGACGGTGAAGCCGTTGTTCAGGACGATGACGCAGAAGGTCAACAGGTTCAGAGCAGGGTCCAGCGGAGCAAAGTCGCGTTTTGGCTCATTGCCGGCCACCACGTCACGGAAGGCATGGCGCGCGCCCTGGTCAGCGGTGAAGAAGTAAACGCCTTTGATGTTGGCGTTTAAATCAGCAGGCGTCACTCTGGGCGCGGTCAGGCCTTTGGCCTGGATTTCTTGTTCAATCTGATCTTCCATTTTTCACCTTTCGTGCCCGCTGCTCGCGGGCTTTTTTTCGCCCTCAAACCGGGCAGGTGAAAATATTTTACCAAAATTACTAGCACAACTGTTGACAATGACAAACAGCGGGGCTAGTATTCATCCCATCGTATCCAACAACGAAGGGAGTGCAAATGTTCTACACCGCGAGTCCAACCGCTGACGCAGAGCGCCATGAGGACGCTTTGGAGGCAGCAGAGGGGCATGCTAGTGCCGCTCTTAAAGAGCTGACTTCTAACCCATGCTGGCAACTCCTGGCAGACGGCCTGGACTACGGCAACGGCCCCAAAACCCGCGAAGTGCTCGACCTGCTCATTGATGCAGCTCAGGGCAGGGATGTGTGCGCCCGCGCCAAAACGCTGATGGGCCGCATTCTGGAAAAGTGGCTCGATCAAAACCCGGAATACATGGAAGAGGTGCGCCATGCGTGACACCTTCTGGACTCCGGTAAAGGTGGCTTTCTGCGTCACCTACTTCGCCGCGCTGTGCATTTTCATGGCCATCGTAGGGGGTGTGCTGTGACCTTCCTGCGCCTTTATTCCCTGTACCGAGGCCTTGGCTTCAACGTCCTGCGCTCGATCGCACGGGCCCGCTACATGTCCCGTTTTTCTAAGTGAGGTATCCCAAAATGAACATTGAACTGATTGAACCGGCGCAGGAAACCACTGCGCTTACCGTGCAGCACCGCGCCGCGCTGGCGCTCAACAGCACCAAGACCGAAGCCGACTTGAAGGCTATGGCCACCAAGCACACAAGCATCGTGCTGGTGATCGACAAAGCAGGCCGTGCCCAAGCCCACGGAGCCGCAATGGAGCTGCGCACTGCGCGCACCGACATTGAAAAGGTGTCCAAGGCATCACGCGACGACGCCACCAAGTTCTCGAAGGCCGTGATCCAGGAAGAGAACCGCCTGATCGCCATCATTGAGCCGGAAGAAAAACGCCTGATCGGCCTGCGCGACTCGTGGGATGCTGAGCAGGAGCGCATTGCCAAGGAAAAAGAGGCTCTGGAACGGGCCCGCGTCCTGGCCATTACCGAGCGCATCACCGCCATTCGAGGCTATACCGGACTGGCAGCGCAGTGCCGCACCGCCGCGCGCATCAATGAGCTGCTGGACAAGCTGGCGCGCGTCAGCCTGGACGACTTTGCAGAGTTCGCGGACGAAGCGGTGTCGGTGCACGCCAGCGCAATGAAGCAGGTGGAGGCGCTCCTGGTTGCCAAGCACCAGGAAGAGCAGGAAGCGGCCCGCGTGAAGGCTGAACAGGAGGCGGAGTCCAAGCGCCTGGCCGAAGAGCGCGCCGCATTGGAGAAGGAAAAGGCCGAGCTAGCAGCGCAGCGGGCTGCTGTTGATGCTGCGAAAAGGGCTGAATTCTTTGCGTCCCAAAAACACCCTGACGGATCGCCAATGTATAGCTCCACCACATTCAAGGACAACGGGGACCCTATTCAACTGACTCCGGACGGAAAGCGAAGTGTTTTCTGCGATCTGCTTGACGGTCCGGACGGTGAAAGCCCATACACCGCCGACGACTTCGACGCACAGGTGCAGCAGTTCGCACAGGCCGTGGCGCCCGCTGCATCCAACCCGCTGCCGGCTGCAAAGCCCGCAAGCATCGCCGCGCCAGCGCCAAAGGCCATCCGCCCTACCGACATGCAAATCGTCGAGGCGCTGTCCCTGCACTTCCGCGTGCACGAATCCAAGGTCCTGGAGTGGCTGCTGGCCATGGATCTGAACGAAGTCACCGAAGCCATCAGCGCCGAATTCATGTAACCACTTTCCAACCACAGAACCGCCATGAACACCACTACTCACCTCGAATCGAATGCTTTGCAGGTCGCAGGCAATACCGCGATGACCGAATCCAGCCGCATGCAGGCCAGCTCAATGATGCTGGATTCAACAACTATGGAAATGGCGATGCGCGTAGCCGACCTTATGGCCTCAGGCAAGAGCACCGTTCCTGTGCACCTGCAGAAAAATCCGTCCGATTGCCTGGCCGTCGTTATGCAATCAATGCAGTGGGGTATGAACCCCTTCGCTGTGGCGCAGAAAACGCACCTGGTCAATGGAACGCTGGGATATGAGGCCCAGCTCGTCAATGCAGTGGTGCAGCAGTCCAACTCCATCCAGGGACGCTTCCACTACGAATACAAGGGTGACAGCCCGAGCCTGCAGTGCCGAGTCGGCGCGGTTATTCGCGGTGAAACTGAGATCACCTGGGGAAATTGGCTCAGCGAGGCCAAAGTGACCACCAAGAATTCACCGCTGTGGAAGGTTAACCCATCGCAGCAGCTGGGATACCTGCAGGTCAAGAACTGGGCACGCCTGTTCTGCCCTGGCGCGATTCTGGGCGTCTACACCCCGGAAGAGTTGGTCGACGTTCCAAAGACCCGCTACATGGGCGCCGCGGATGAAGTGGTCGAGACTATTGACGTTCGCCCCTACCTGCTGGGCGCACGCGAAACGACCACCGACCAGGCCGCCGCAGCTTACTGGAAGGAGCACAACGGCAAGTTTTCCAAGCAGCCTGACGATCACCAGTCGTTCAAAGATGCGGTCATTGCGCACCGCAAGGCACTAAAGGCCAAGACCGTGGTGGACCAAGACACCGGTGAAATAAAGGGCGCTCAGAATGCGCAGCCCCCTGTATCCAAGACCTTTGACGAGGTGATGGCTGGGCTGTGCTCCGCCAAAGACATTGATGCGCTGTATATCTGGGGTGAATGGATTGAAACCGTCGATGACGGAAGGGATGTGCTGGCCGCGAAGTTCGACGAGATGAAGGTCAAGCTCGAAGGCGGTGCAGCATGAAGTTCATCGAATGCGATCAAGGCACGCCAGAGTGGTTGGACGCCCGCGCCGGCGCTATCACCGCCAGCACTTTTGCGGATGCAATCAGCCTTCTCAAGCGCAACAGCGGAGAGAAAAAAGTAGGCGATCCGACAGATGCGTCCGACCGCCTTGCGAGTGACATTGCAATCGAGCGCATCAGCGGCAAGCCCTATGGAGAGCCACCCAAGACCTGGCTGCTGCAGCGTGGTCACGACATGGAAACGGTTGCGCGCCGTCGCTGGGAATCGCGCACTGGCCTGCTGGCTGAAGAGGCTGGCGTGTGCAAGACCGATGACGACTGGTTTGGCTATTCCACTGACGGTCTGGTTGACGATGACGGCCTGATCGAAATTAAGTGCCCCATCGACACCAACAAGATCGCAACGATGTTCAAAACCGGGGACGTGTCTGAGTACATCCATCAGATGCAGGGCGGACTGTGGATCACCGGGCGCCAGTGGTGCGATTTCATCATGTATGTGCCCGATCTGGAGCAGGTTGGCAACGACCTGTACGTGAAACGAATCCACCGCGATGACGACTTCATTGACGAAATGGTGCGGCAGCTGCTGCGCTTCCGATCCAACGTGATGCTGCGCGAATCCATGTTCCGCCTGCCCTTTTCTTCCAACGCTGATCTGTACAAGGTCGCCGCCTGAATTCAATTTTTACTCCGAAAGCACCCAATGAATCTCGCCATTTTTTACGACACAGAAACGACAGGATTGCCCCTGTTCAATGAGCCCAGCGAACACCCGGCCCAGCCGCACATCGTGCAGATCGCGGCCTGCCTGGCGGACATGGACACCCGCAACACCATCGCCAGCATGGACGTGATCGTGCAGCCCGACGGCTGGACCATCCCTGACGAGGTGGCCGCGATCCACGGAATCACCACCGAGCATGCTCTGGCTGTCGGCGTGCCCGCCAAGCTGGCGATGCAGATGTTCCTGGAGTTGGCCATGGGCCGCACTCGCATCGGCCACAACGAGCAGTTCGACGCCCGCATGGTGCGCATTGCGCTTCTGCGCCATTTCAATGTAGAGATGGCCGACGAATGGAAGGCCGGAGATTCCGAGTGCACTCAGCGCCTGGCGACACCCGTCCTGAAACTGCCTCCCACCGCAAAGATGCGTGCCGCAGGCCGCAACCACTTTAAGAGCGCCAACCTGCGCGAGGCATACCAGCACTTCACCGGTAAGCCGCTGGAGAACGCCCACAGCGCAATGGCTGACGTGCAGGGTTGCATGGCGGTCTATTTCGCCATGCAAGACCTCCTGCAGCCGCAGATGCAGGCTGCCTGACCCATCCCCCAACCCTGAAAGAAAACTGAAATGAAACGCTATATCGGAACCAAGATCATCACCGCAGCGCCCATGAACCGCGCGGATTACAACACCTATCGCGGCTGGGAATTGCCGGCCAACGAGAACGGCGCAGACGAGGGCTACCTGGTCGAATACACCGATGGCGGCAAGGCCAATGACTCGCGCCATGCAGGCTACATCAGCTGGTCGCCAAAAGAGCAGTTCGAGGGCGCCTACCGCGAAACTGCCGGCCTGTCGTTCGGACTGGCTATTGAAGCGCTCAAGCTGGGTCAGAAGGTGGCTCGCGCTGGCTGGAACGGCAAGGGCATGTGGCTGGTCCTGGTGCCCGGTAGCCCGAACGTGACAACAACTGCCGGAAGCCCGTACCACAACGCTGGAGTGCTGACGACTGAAATCCTGCCGCACATAGATATGTGGACCACAAACGCGCACGGACGCCGAGCCATGCTGCCGGGCTGGCTCGCATCCCAGACCGACATGCTGGCCGAGGACTGGTCCATCGTCGATTGATTTTCGGGGTGAATGCGCCAGCCCTTGCGCCATGAATGCCGGAGATAAGTAGGGCACCGGCCACCCCACCACCAACATTCAAACCCAAATAAATCAACATGTTCGAACTCGAAAATTTTACAAAAGCCAAGCTGACCGAGGTCGCCGTACTTTCCCAGAAGAACCGTGAGCCGGACGCAAACCCCGGCTGCGCACTGTCATTCAGCATGGAGCTGAGCAACCACTTCCTTGCGCACTTTGACGGCTCGCTCAAGCACTTCCTGTATGCGAAATCCGCAGCCACCACCACACCGAAGCAAAAGGGCCTGGAGGGAGTCGATGAAATCTCCGATACGCCCAACCTCACCGTTGCCGGGTCGCGCATCGGAAAGTTCCATTGGGACCATGACCTGATGGGCTACGAACTTGCCATCGATCACGGGCTTGGCGGCGCGTCCAACTTGACTATCGGTGACGTGCAGTTGTCGTCGTTTCGTATCGACCCCAAGGAGGGTGGAACGATTGTCCTGACGTTCTTGGCGGAAAGCAACGATGTTCCCGAAGGCGTTTTCGGGAAGCTGGCCACGCTCAAGAACCGCGAAGTATCGATCCAGTTGGCACCGGCTGAAGCTGCGCAGAGCGACTTGGACAAATAACTATTTCGGGGGGAAAGCGGATGCTGTGCAGCACTACCCAGCGGGAAACTGCGGATGGACGCTAACAAGTCTGGATGCGCCGCTCAGACGCAGCGAGTACCCCACCAATTCACCCACCACCACTGAAAACATCATGAACGCAAAAACCATCATCGCAAGCATTTCCCTCGCCGCCCTGCCCGCTGTCGGCACTGACCTGGAGGGCGGCACCTTCGCCGGCGTGACCACGCGCCCGGACGGCACGCACTGCGCCGTTGTCCTGCTGCCTGGAACTGCTGAAGACCTGACCTGGGAGGCTGCCAAGGCCTGGGCACTGGAGCAAGGCGGAGAGCTGCCGACACGCCCCGTTGCTGCCATTCTGTTCGCCAACGTCAAGCCCGCGCTGTCGCCCGAATGGCACTGGACCGCCGATGAATACAGCGCTTCTATTGCCTGGGGTTGCGACTTCTACTACGGCTGCCAGGACTTCATCAACAAGGACGACGAGTTGTCTGCCGTTGCTGTCCGCATGATTCCCCTCACCGCTTAATCCTTCAATCCTTTTTTTCTGGAGCACCAGCAATGTCCGTAACCATTGAAGCCATCCGGGCGCGCCAAACTGAACTGGCGGCCATGATTCAAGCCTTCGCAGAACAGGCGACAGCCGTCACCCACATCGAAATCGAAGGAACCACCATCGAGCTGCAGCCGGGCGAACACTACGCCGGGGCTGTGCTGGATCAAGACGGCGACCATCTGCATCACCTTGTGCTGATGGCCGAGCGCCCCACCGACACCCTGAATTGGCAGGCCGCCATGGATTGGGCGCAGCGCATTGGCGGATCGATTCCGAGCCGTCAGGAACAAGCCCTGCTTTTCGCCAATTGCAATCCGCATCTGGAAGATGGATACCACTGGTCCAGCGAAACGCACGCGAATAACGCTTCTATTGCCTGGATTTGCAGCTTCGACTTCGGCGGCCAGGGCAGCGGCGACGAGGACAACGAGTTGTCTGCCGTTGCTGTGCGTCGCGTGTAAATGGCTTCGGAGTAAATCATGATCGAATGGCGTGATGTGGTTGGATTTCCAGGTTACAAGGTGAGTAACGCTGGCGACGTAAAAGGCCCGCTGAAGGTGCTGAATCAGCGCGCAGACCGCAAGGGCTATTTGTCGGTGAGCATGCGCCGCGATGGGGTGCTGCACAAGCGCACAGTCGCCCGCCTGGTCGCTGAAGCATTCCTGGGTCCACGCCCGGATGGTCAGCAGGTGCGCCACAAAAGCGGCATCAAGACGGATAACCGCTTTTCCAATCTGGAATACGGAACCCAGGCGGACAACGAGCATGACAAGCGACGTCACGGCACTGCACCAATTGGTGAAAACCACCCAGCAGCCAAGCTGACGGGGCAGCAGGTAATTGACATTCGCGCGCGTTGCATCCGATATGACCGCACGCATGGTGAGTCAGCCATTGCGCGCGAATATGGACTATCCCAATACACCATCGGGAAGATCGTGAGCCGCCAGCTCTGGAGTCACATCGCATGATCCACCTCACATTCGCCCAATACGAAGCCCTCAAGATCAAGGCGGGTCAGCGCTACGACTTATTGAAAGCCCTTTCCCGCATTGCAACTGACCCAAAAAAGCCGGGCGATCTGCGCGGGGCTCCAGCCATGCGCCAGTACGCCAGGGATGTTGTCGAACTTGCTAAGTCGGAGGTAGCTTGAAAGCCGCAGACCTTCACCAGTCTGGAAATTCGTACTTTGGCCTGCTGCGCCAGGCCAGCCACAGCCATGCCGATCGCGCCCTGGTGGCGAACCTGCTGCGCAAGCGCGGGCACGTCATCAGTGGCGACTTAACAAAAACATTCAGGAAGACCAAATGAAAGCAATCGACCTATTCTCAGGCGCTGGCGGCTTCAGTACCGGAGCCACCATGGCCGGCGTGCAAGTCGTCTGGGCTGCAAACCACTGGCCGGCCGCAGTCCAGGTGCATGCCAATAACCATCCCGCCACCCAGCATGTGTGTCAAGACCTGCAGCAGGCCGACTGGACGCAAGTCCCGGCTCACGGCCTGCTGCTGGCTTCACCAGCATGCCAAGGCCACAGCCGTGCACGCGGCAAGGAACGCGCGCACCACGATACCCAGCGCGCCACGGCGTGGGCAGTTGTAAGTGCAGCAGAGTGCCACCGGCCCGACGCCGTGCTGGTCGAGAATGTTCCGGAGTTTGCCCGCTGGACGCTGTACCCTGCATGGTGCACGGCAATGCACGCCCTGGGTTACGCGCTGGCGCCAATGATTCTGGACGCAGCAGACCATGGCGTGCCGCAGCACCGCAGACGGCTGTTCATCGTCGGCACACGCAGCAAGCACCCGGTCCAGCTGGATCTGCCGCGCCGCCAGCACGTCGGATCGGTGTCGTTCGTGGACTTCAATGCCGGACGGTGGTCTGCAGTGGACAAGCCGGGCCGCAGCCGGGCCACTGCCGGGCGTGTTGCAGCAGGACGCAAGGCGCACGGCGACCGCTTCCTGACTGCGTATTACGGCAGCGAAACGGGAGGCCGCAGTCTGGACCGGCCAGTGGGCACGATCACGACGCGCGACCGCTGGGCTGTCATTGACGGCGACCGCATGCGCATGCTGTCCGTGGATGAGTGCCGCAAGGCCATGGGCTTCCCGGACAGCTACCAGCTCCCGAGGCGCGCCAAGGACGCCATGCACATGCTAGGTAATGCCGTGGTGCCCATGGTGGCCTGCGACGTTATCAACGCACTGAGGGCTGCGGCATGAAGGCTCACGCCATCGGCACCGTGACCATGTTTGAAGGCGACTGTATGGATTTCATGCGCGACCTTCCAGACGATAGTTACGAATTGGCCATCGTAGACCCGCCCTATTTCGTCGGGCCGAACAAGTCCGGCTATTACGGCAAGGGCTTCAGCAGCCTTGGCGTCCAGCGCGCAAAACATTACGATACCCTGCCAGTCTGGGAAGTCCCCGGTACCGAGTACTTTTCGGAGCTTCGGCGCGTCTCCAAAAACCAGATCATTTGGGGCGCCAATCACTTCGCCAATCGATACGATTTCAGCGGCCCGGGCTGGATTGTTTGGGACAAGCTGAACGGCAAAAGCAGCTTTGCGGATGCCGAGCTCGCGTGGTCCTCCTTCGACAAAGCCTGCCGGGTATTCCGGTACGTCTGGAATGGCATGCACCAGGGCCAGCATGGCGGCAACAAAGCATTAAACGAGGTGCGAATCCACCCGACCCAGAAGCCGGTGGCGCTCTACGAATGGCTGCTGGCCAAGTACGCAAAGCCAGGCGACTGCATCCTGGATACCCACTTGGGCAGCGCAAGCAGCGCCGTGGCGGCCTTGAATATGGGTTTCGCCCTGGATGGCATGGAGCTGGACCCCGGCATGTACGCCGCAGCCTTAGAGCGCGTGGAAGCACACCACCAAGCTATGCGAGCAAACCCAAGCTTGCTGGGGGATGCAGCATGAACACCACCCACCGCACAGCATCCCGCGCCAAGCGCCACGACTTGCCAAAATTCTGGCTGCCAAAGATCGACGCAGCGCAGCAGCTCGATTGCAAGCTGACGCACTGGAACCTGTTCGACCTGATACGCACAGGATCGGCTGATTCCGACACCCTTTGGGACTGGATCGAGACCGGCTTCACCTACAGCCAAATGATTCGATTGTTTGCTGAAGACGGGACTGATTTCACCGACGAAGCAGTGAGTGCTCTTGCCGAGCAGATTGCGAGTTACCCGGACGTGATTGCCCGGTACCGGAACACTGGCCGCGTCGGATTCAATGGACAGCAGCTCAACATCGCCCGCGCCGCTGCGCACGTGATGGATGGCCTGATCGAAATGGACCGGCATGGCATAGCGGTCAAGGCTGCGCAATGGAGCGTCGATCAGATGGCTCGGATTCGGAGGTCGATGTGACCCCCTGGTACTCGGACGCAGAGATTGACGACCTTTGCGAAGGCCTGCAGAACAATGCGGCCAAGGTTCGCCACCTGCGCAGCCTGGGCCTGACCGTTACCCAGAAGCCCAACGGGAAACCCATCGTCATGCGCGAGCATGCCACGGCGGTGCTTGCCGGGCTAAAGGAGGTCCTGTCGGTGGACACCCATGTGCCGGCAGCCGTCACCAATCGCGCAGCGCTGATCGCTGCTTTTGGGCGCCCAAGAGCGGCGGCGTAATATGGAAACCATGGGACGCAAACGGAAAAATGCAGAATTGGACCTCCAGCCTCGGGTGTATGCCAAGCATGGAGCGTTCTACTACGTGCACCGCACTGGCAAATGGGAACGACTCGGTACCGACAAGGCCGAGGCGAACCAGCGCGCCCGCCTGTTCAATGATCCGGATGGCCAGTTTGGAACCCTGGTCTATTGGCTGGACATGTTCCTGGCGCATTGCAAGACCCGCGTGGATTCCGGCACGCTGGCCCAGCGCACCTATGACGACTATGAGGTGGCCATCACTGGCACCAAGGGCAAGAATCCCAGACCCGGGGCGCTGCGCCTATTCTTCGCGCCGCCCATGACTCCCACCCAGCTGACGCCCGATTCTGTCAACGATTTCCTGGTGACCAATGCCGAGCTTGGCCGCCCAGTCCCCGCGAACAGGGAAAAGGCAGCGCTGAGCAGCTGCATCAGCTGGCTGATCCGCACCGGCAAGGTGCCTGGCCTGAAGGTGAACCCCTGCCTGCGCGCCAGCGGCATCAAGCGCAACACCGAGACACGCCGGGACCGGTATGTCACCCACGACGAATACAGCGATGTCTGGGCCTTAGCGCACAATTCTGTTCGCCTGATGATGGAGCTCACCTACCGCACCCTGCAGCGCCCGGAGAGCGACATCATCAACTGGACGACCGAGGTCCTGCTGACGGAAGAAAATCAGCGCAAGCTGCACTTCCAACAGGGAAAAACCAAACGCTGGATGAAAATCGCTATTGCGCCCGAGCTGGATAGCCTGGTGCGGGCCAGCCTTGGGGATGTGCCCAAGCTTCGCCAGCCCCTGATCCGCACCGGTGACGGCACGGTCTACACCTATGACGGCCTGAGTTCCATGCTCAAACGCACAATCACCAAGGCAAACAAGGCGCGTATTGAAAAGGGTGTGCTGCCCATGCCACCCTTCGGCTTTCGGGATCTCAAAGGCAAGGGGGCTACGGACATGTGGCGCTCAGGCGTGGCAATCGAATTGATTCAGCACTTGTGCGGCCATGCCGACAAGGCAACCACAGAGATTTACGTCAAACAGCGCTGGAGCGAGACCGCAATTGCGAACGCTGTGGTGCTGTCCAAAATACAGTAGTCGCAGAGCTGCAGCCCACATGAATGCGTGGTCAGATTTTCATCCGTACGGGGAAAATATTAGACAGTCCGCATGCAGAAATTGAGGATTTACGCGGCGTTCCCAGTGGTTTTGGGTGCCGTCTGTTAATCCGTAGGTCCCTGGTTCGAGCCCAGGTCGAGGAGCCAATACAACCCGCAAGGGTGCTTGGAAGCCTGCTACTTAATCAGTAGCAGGCTTTTTCGTTTATTGGACGAATTGTTAGACGCTGTCCAAAATACAGTAGTTTCCCGATGTAAAAAAGCCCTCACTCCCGAAGGAATGAGGGCAAGGCCTGACCGTCGCTAAATCAGGCAGGAGACAACTGGAATTCAGGGCGCCCGGTCCGCCAGGATCACTGCCTGGCAGGCTCCGAGCTGCTGGACGATGGCGTCTGCTCGGTCGGCTTCGCTGAGAAGAAATTCAGCAGCTGGTCCCGAAAGTCCGGGTTCTGCTGCACCATCACGTCCGCTGGCGCTGGCGGCATCTTGGCCGGCTGAACCTCCACAGGATTGCTGGGCGCTGGCACCTGGGTCGCGCAAGCGCAAAGCACCAGAGCGAGCAGCGGCAATATCCTTTTGACGTTGAGTTTGAGCATCTTGCAGTTTCCTTTCGTAGTCAGTTGAAATGTCGGATTGGGTCTGGGCGTGCGCCTGTTCGCTGGCGCGCGCATCGGTCTCCATCTGGAGAATCTTGGCGTTGGCAGCCGCAAGCTCGACGTTGTCCTTGGCCTGCCATGCCACTCGCTCTGCGGAGTGCCCGGCACCGTTCTGCCAGTAGCCGACGCCTGCCAGACTGGCGATCCAGATGACCAGGGCGACGATGATTGCGTAGGGGTTCATGGTGATGGTTCCTTTGGTGGTGGATTGCGGTTGTCAAAATAGAACTTGGTACACGCGGCTTGGAGCAAGCTGTAGGGCCCCGTTACCGCGGCGATCACCAGCCCCACATCGGACCCCGTTTTGTCCGGATGGGCTGCTGCGTATGCCATAGCCCATTCAGTGACGCGCACAGTCCCCCAGAAAACACCGATGCTGAGAAGGTGCTTGTCGATCTCGCGGGAGTCGATCCAGTCCCAGAATCGGGTAAATTTCATGCCAGCACTGCCTTGGCCTGCTCGTAGAGCGCCAGCCGGTCCGCCTCGCCATTCAATCCGCCATTGATGCGCCGGGTGATGGTCTCAAACTCACGGGCATCGGCCAGTTCGTTGAGTCCGTGCGACTGCCAGAACCACATGGCGCTGCGTACCGCGTATTCCGGCTGGGCCAATTGATCAGGGTCTCCCACAAAGTCGGTGGCCAGCGCATCGCTAACCTTCTGGTAATTTGCCCGGCCGGTGATCTGTATCAGGCCCCGGCCTCGGTACCGGAATCCGTCACCTTCTTCGGTATTGCCAAGGTCGGCCCTCCCCTCGTAGCCATCCTGTGCGGCGTCCGGCCCCCACAGCTCGGTGAGCCAGTGCATGCCACCAGACTCATGGCCGACTTGCGCCAGGAACGCGGCCAGTCGGTCCGGCGTGTTGATGTCAAAGTCGGCGGAAGCGCACTCAATGATTGGCAGGAATTCGGTCGCGCGCGCCACTGTGGCGCCGGTTGCTTGGGCTAGTTGTTCGGGCGTCATTTTTGTGCTCCATGAGTTATCAGGTACCAGATGCTGGCGATTGATGTGGTCACGCCAGCTAGCCACGCAATGCCCTTGCCAAGCCAGTTGGACACTTTGAAAAAATTCTTACCCATGCGGACGATTTCCAGCACTTCATTTGTTGCCCTGTTGTTGTTGTCCAGGTCTTTGCGCAGGCCGTTCATTTCGGTAGAGCCTTCGGACAGACGCTTTTCAATGAGCTGGAAGCGGCCAATGGCATGCGCTTCAAATGGCGTGTTGGCATCCGGCGGCGTGCGGCGCTCCTGGCCGGCATAGGCTGAACTTGTATCGGTCATGCTTTACCTGTAAGTAGTTGAATTGCTGCCTGCGCCCTGGCAATGTCATTGGCGATGGCATCCTCGCAATGGGTCGCGCTGCACATAACGAAGTTGACCACCTTGGCTGGCCAGGTGGTGCCGGAGCGCGCCGCCAATCCAGCACGGCTGGAGATCGTCACGCCTATGGTGTCCTGGTAGAAAATGTCCTGGCACATGGCGTCGAAGCCGATGGCCAGGCTGTACAGGATGCCGGTCTGGACGATTGCGCCCAGGACGATCAGGGCGAGGAAGATCAGGACAAAGAGCTTCATGGTGCGAGGGTTCCTGCGAGTTGGAAAAGAGCGTGGACTTGATCTGTCGTTTGGCCCAGCGTGGTCGCCATGCTGACGATCAGCGGGTCAGTCTCGGTAAATATCAGCGCCTCGGACCAAGCCAACTGCGTCAGCAAGGGGCCAGCGTTCACGGCAGCGAGCGCCTGTGTGTATAGGTTTTGCTGCACCAGCGCGGCTTTGAACTGGTAGGGGGTGACGGACAGAGGTGCCGTTACCACTGCCGGAGCTTGCACCGCACAAGGCGTCATGGGCGCCGCCCATGCAGGCACAGAGCCATCAGGGGATTCGTACTGGTAATAGCCGCCGCCAGCGTCGGTGAATGCAAGTGTGGTCATCTGATCCTCGTCATCTGGAATTGAACAAAGTTGTTTGTATTGAGCGCCTGCGCGTCCGTATGGACTCGGATAACGTCGCCGGCATTCAGCGGCATAACTTGTGATGCTGTAGCTTGGTAGTTCACCAATGGCACAGATGCTGTGGCAACGGCTTCCAATGCATTTGTCAGAGCAAAAATATCAACGGTTGGCTGCGTTGTGTTGCGCGAAATCCCCAAGTGCATGCCAGCGGGGCCGGATGCAAATAACGTCATCGAATAGATGCCTGGGTTATTCACCGTGAAAGAACCGCCAAGCGTTGCGCTATCGGCATAGGTAATGTCGGGGCCCTGCGCATTTGCAACACTTGAAAAACGCGCAATCTTGGTGTTTGTAGACCCGTATCCGTTGGGAAAATACACCCGCACAATCGATGCCGTTGGAATGGATTGTGCGGCGTTCCCGCCGATGCCTTGCACCTGCGTCGGTGCAGTCGCCCATATTCCGGCTGTTGCCTGAGTGGAATTGATCAGACCAACCACGCGATACGGCAAGCTCGTCCGTGCAGTGTTCGAATAGAAGACGTTGTTCGCAGTCGCGCTGGAACTGATCGCCGTGGTGCTAATCAGGCCAGTTTCCGACAAATCATTGCCGCCAGCCAGATTCACCACGGCATATTCGATCGTGCCGCCATTGTTCATGGCAACGACAGCAATGCTCGATTGCTGCCCGCTCACTGATCCCAGCGTTGCGCCCGAAGGTATCGTCAGCGCAGCCGGAGCCCCGGTGATGGTGGTTGAGCCGCCAGCGCCCAGCGTGGCGCTGCGGAATGCAAGGTTGTATGTCGCGCTCGGAATCGTCAGCGCGTTGGACGCCAGTGTGGGCGTAGGCAGTGGTTGAATTTGAGCGCTGGAAACAAGGGCCCCTCCGCTCGCCAAGTCATAAGCCCTGCAAATCCAGTTCCCGCCGCCCAGCGATTCAAACTCCGCGCAGTCATTGGCCGCCGTGGTGATGTTTGCGCTGCCCGGCAAAATCATCGACGTCGCGTTGTAGGTCAGCGTCAGCGCTCCTGCAAAGCGCACATGGCGCACGACGCCGGCAGCAACTGTGTCGAAAGCCGTGATTGCAGTCGTGCCGGTGATCAGGATGTTCGCTGATGCCGCGCCGCCGATTGCAGTGGTGGCGGCAGAGGCCACGCTGATTTCTGCTGTCTGATTCAGGTCGCCCAAGGCAACTCCATTGGCGCGCGTGTATGAGACGACATTCCATCCGCTAAGTGCTTGGTTGGGGTACGCAATGCAGGTGTCACCCACCGCAGTCGTGATACTCGCGCCAGTTGGCAGATTAAGCGCAGCACTCTGCGTGAGAACCGTGATGCCGGTGAATCGCAGGAAACGCGGACCGTTGTAGTTGGTGCCAAAGGACGTGATTGCCGTGGTGCCGCTTATCTCCACCGCAACGCTTGTCTGACTGCCAATGTCTACCAGAGCGGCAGAGGCCATAGTAGTGGGCTCGCCTTGGCTGAAAAGTTGCAGAAAGGTAAGTGCGTCCCCTGCGGTGGCTGCATTCGCCATGCTCTGCATCTTCCAGCCGTTCATACTCAGATTTGCCAGTGGCTTGCCCTGACCGTCACGCGTCAGGCAGTTATTGAGCGCACTAGCAATGTCATTCGAATCGGTATCCATCCGAGATGGCGATATATCGAGGTTGTTTCCGGCGTCCGTCACCCAGCTGTATAGCCGACTAAAGACGCCACTTCCGTTCCATGGCATTGACTTGCTCCTTAAATAAAAAAGCCACCCGAAGGTGGCAATGTGTGAGTTGGTGGAAACTAAGGTTCGGCGCCAAAAACCGGCAGAGAGCGAAGGTAATTGGCGAGCGCGGAGGCGGGTGGATCGCTCAGCTTTGAGAGGTGGTCAGCGAGCGCGTCAGGATTTGTCAGCATGTCGATGTACCCCTGCTGCAGCCTGGCTCCCCCCAAATGTGATCCAGCAACGGTTGCACCGAGCAGCCCCCCTGCTCCTGCGGTTTCTGCACCCGGGAGGCCGGTAAGACTGCCTGCGACACCGCCCGCGCCAGTCAGTCCATACTTGACAAGCGGATTTTCAAAAAGACCGATGCGGCCGTTGATCGCATCTCCCACTTGGTTCGACAGATTTCCGTAATAGGCAGTCGGTGAGCCAGCGGACCCCATGCGCGAATTCGAAACGCTGACGTTTTGCAAGTCCTGATGCACATTGCCAAGCGCCTGGCGGAATTCCGGTGAAACCCCGTAATCCATTCCATCAATGGAGTTGATGGCTGATGTAATTTTTGGCAGCGTTAATTGTGCGTCCCCGCCAACAGTGCCGGAACCCGCCACAAGTTTGCCAGTATCGCCAGAAAGCAAGCTGTTAGCAGCCTCTGCAGTATTGATCGGTATGGAATTTTTGGCATATTGGGTAAGATAATCCCCATAGCCAGGATTCGAGGCTTCGATTGAACCAGTAATCGTATTCGCCAAAGGCGATAGACCCGCTGTCTGCTTGCTGCTGACGATTCCGCCGTTTGCATTTTGTCTAATGGTGCCGTTTAGATTCTGCCGAATTCCGTCCATTATGTCGGGATTCACAAGCCCTGTATCTGGGTCTGCGGCCTGCAAAATGTGCGACTTAACGTCCGCCAGAGAACTCTTTATTACCTTATCCGTTCCAAATGATCCGTTTGACAGGTTGTCAATATGCGCCAGAACGAGCGAAGGGTCAACAGGATTTGAGAATTGGCCTGGTGTATAGCGGCCCAATTCGTCGGTGGTGCCCATTGCCTGCTGCGCTGCAGTCCGGCGCGCATCGATGAGTGCTTGCAATTCCTGCGGTGTTTTGGTGAAGTTCTGCAGGTAATCCAGCCGCGCTGCGTTGTTTGATGCATCCAGTTGAGAGAATGTATTTGCACCACCAGCAGAATTACGGAACGCCTGATTGAGTTGCACCATTGGCGCATTGGCGCCCTTCAGCACTGGAGCAAGCGCCTGATCTGCCGTGTATTGAACCCCAGGAACCGGACTGGTTGCGCCGAGACGCAGCCCTGCTGCAAGCCTTTGCGGCCCGGACATATTTTTCAGCGCATCGGAGACTGCTGATGAAATTGCATCCGGGTCAGCATTGACGAAGTTCTGCGATGGTTGCCCAGTGATCGTTGCCAGGTCTGCAGGCTTTGCCTCCAGCGCGGCAGCAAGCAAAGACGCATAGGAAGGTGTGGTAGTTGCTGCCAGTTTTCCAACCGCATCTCCCGCAGCACCTGTCGGGTTAATTAGCGCATTGGCATACCGGGCGGCATTCGCAGCGCCGCCCGCCAATCTGCTTACGACAGGAGGCAAAACAACAGACGCGGCAGCACCTATTCCGGCATCGCTAGCGTCACCGGCAGAATTTCCACCGCCAATAATTGCGCCCTCCGTGCCACGCTTGATAGCGGTATTGACGGCGCCTTGAAATGGCAAATACTTGGTCATCGGGGCAGCCAAATCCGCCACCTTGCCGCCCAGGGCCGGTAGATTTGTTGGCAAAAGCCAAGGCACGATCTCACCGGCCACTGCACCAGCACCGGCAGAAACAGGACTATTTGCCACACGGGACTGGTAGTCCTTTTCGTTCTGAGTGAGCTGAGCCTGATCACTTGCCAGATCAGAATGGATTTTTTGATTTATTGGATTTTGCCGCTGTGGGTCAAAATAATCCCCGACTGCACCCAACCCCCTCTGAACTGCCAGCGCGGAACCGTCGAAAAACTTCGTCGCATGGTGAGCCAGCGCATCAGTAAACGGTGATGCACGCGTCAGGTCGTCGGCACCTTGATACAGGCTTTGCAAGAAGCCGCCCCCAGGGTGTGGCGCGCTTTGAGTGGCGGTCGACGCCGCAGGCGCACCTCCGTCCCGTGCGATGAGCGCATCCAGTGCCGAACCGCCGCCCCCTAGGTCCTTTGCAATAAGCTGATCGAGCGCGCTCATTTCAGCAACCCATTCTGTGCTGCCCACTCAAGCCGAGTGCGCATTTGTTGGTCTTTCGCCATGTTTGAAAGCATGGCGGCGCGCTGCGGCCCGGGCTGGGCGGTCAGTGCCGGGTACATTGCGGGCGTTACGTTTTGGTCAAACTGGTTGCTGGCGTTGGTGAATCCTGCTACATCCCCGCTGGCCACGTGTGGCGTCAGGATGTTTGCTTTCAATGCCTTGATGCCGATCTGGTTGGACAAATTCTGTAGTCCTGCGAGTTTCGCCGCTTGTGGGGCGTCATAGCCCGGGATGGCGCCATACACCATGGATCGTGCGGCGTCGGTACTCATGCCGCCCTGCGACGCAAGTTGCGCCACCACAAAATCGCGGCCTTTCTCGTACTCTGCTGCATCGCTGCTGAACAGTTTTGCAACTGCGGTGCCGTAAGGACCAGTGGCGATCGTAGGGTTTTGCCCAATCTGCTGCATACGAGCCAGCTCCTGCTGCATGGCCGGGGCCGCTTGACGCGCAGACGCCAGGTCGGAATAGGTTGACTTCATATAATCGGCCGCCGCAGTCTGCCCCTGTACTGCGCGCTCTACGGTGCCTGGAGCGGGGCCCGTCGACACGTTGCCAGGCTGCTGCGTTGGAGATTGGCTTCCGTTCATCTGCGGCTGACGGTTGAAATTCAGAACAGGGTTCTGAATTCCATTGCGCGCTGCGTCCCGTTGAATGATCTGCAATTGCGCCGGCGTTGGCTGCGATGTGCCAACGTTGAGCATTCCATTGCCGAAAGGCACTGCTTGTGGCCAAAGATCGGCCACGCGTCCTTGAGACGTGGTTCCATCTGGGTTAACGCGAGTCGCAATGGATTCGCCGGTGGTCGCCGCACTGTTTGCGCGGGCGATGCTGGAAGCTGCTGAAGAGTAGCCCGGAATTGGAGAGGCGCTTGTCGGGACCAAGCCGCCATTTGGATTTTCTCCGTATGCCACACCAATACCGTCTGACGTTTTCGGCACAGAGATAATTGGCTTGCCCGTGATGGGGTTCAGGAGCGTTTCGCCCTGCCCGGCCTTATTCGGAGCGATGAAATTGGACTTCGCAATGGCATCCTGAATGGCTGGCAGACGGGGATCGCCGGGCGGCAGGGATTGGGCCATGGTAATCAGGCGCGCCACGTCAGGCATGTTCTGGGTTTGCAAGTTGGAAATCGTGGCCGGCCCAATAAGCGGATCGCGCGAATTCTTCTGAGCGTCGGTTGGCGTCTTAGCGGCCAGCGCGGCCTTGAGGTATGCTTCCGGATCAAGCATATAGACCATGGCGCTGACACTTGGATCCATACCCGGGATAGACAGTCCACCACCTGCAACCGCGGGAGCTCCGGTCGTCTGACCACCCTGTGGTTGCAACATGGCGGCCATGCGTGCCGCATTTGCATTGGTCGGGCCGACGCCACCTTGATTGATCATTTGTCCATCTGCACCTGGAGCAGAAGGCTGTTGCATAGCCCCCTGCGCCATGGCTGCAGATGGTGCAATTCCTGCTGGATCGGCGCCATTTGCACCAGATCCACCACCAAACATTGTTTGCAACGCCTGCATGGTATTTTGGTTGCCCTGCGCTTGCAGTCCCGCCATGTTCCGATTCGCAGACTGTGCAGTCGTTGCGCCCAAGTAGCTTTGCAGCATCTTTGCCAGGCCCTGATAAGGAGAAATGGCGCCCTTGGTGTCGTACTGAATAGGCGAAGCGCCCTCTTGGGTGAGCATCTGCGCCATCTGCTGCTGGCGTTGCGCCTGCATGATGGAATAGATGTAATTCGGGTCTTGGCCATTGATGATGCCGCCGACGCCAGCTAGTCCGGCACCTTGAGTGGATGGGTTCGCCATGCTCTTTCTCCTTATTGATTCTGGTTGAGAAAAAACAACCCGCTACCCAGTGGGTTCTGTTGAGATTGGACCTGCGACATAGACGGTGCGGGCTGCATTGAATTCATTAATGCGGCGTTTGCGTTTGTTGGGCCGTTGTTGCCTTGGAGAGCGCCTTGCGCCAGGGCCACCGTTGCAGGATTGGTCAAATCTGGCTGGTTGTTCTGGTTCTGCTGGCTCATCAACAGACCCGCCATGTACGAGTTGGCCAGTGTCGACAATCCCTGTGCAGGCGACTGCGATCCAGACTGGGACGATCCTTGTTGCGGCGCCAACAACTGCTGCATCATCAATTGCTGCATCTGGGGTGAGAATTGGTTGTTCATAGTGTGACTAAGCCATTGCGTAGGCCATCATTGCCGCGCCACCCAGGCCAAAAAGGCCACTGGTAGTGTTGTTCGCGCTGGCCAGCTGCGACTGGTATGCGCTTTGGGCTGCGGCAGAAGTATTCGCCGCAGACTGCCCCGGGATGGTTGGCGTTGCTGCATTGGAGCCTCCCAATCCATAGATCCCCTGCGCCATTGAAATCGGCGCGCTGGCCATATTGAACATGTTGGTCATGCCCTGCGCGTTCGAAGCATTGTTCAGGGTCGTGTTTTCCGCTCCCTGGTTGAATAGCTGGTTTGCTCCGGCCAGCCCGCTTGCATACGAGCTGTTGAACGCGTTCTGATTGTTGTAATCCTGATTGTTATTGTTCAGGGTCATGGCGTTCGCGTACGCAGTTGGGTTGCTTTCCTGAGTAATTCCCTGCTGCGCCAGCGAGTCCTGCAGCTGCCCGGTCTGTTGCTGCTCCTGTGGCTGCAGATAGTTCATCTGCTCCTGGTAAGCAGCGCCCTGCTGCTGATTGAACGCATTGCTTAGGTCAGCAGTGCTCACGCCTGCGTTGTTCTGCAGGGGCGTGATGCCAGATGTATTCAGCCCGCTCGCGGCGTTTCCCTGGATCTGGCTCATGTACGAATCAAGACCAGATTGCAGGGGTGCGGCTAGGCTCTGATTCTGCGAGTAAATGGGAGACCCATCGGCGTTGTAGCCGGTGATCTGGTAAGAAGTAGACCCAGTGGGCCCGTTCTTATTGATCGCATTCGCCTCCAAATTGGAGGTGTTGGTCTGGATGTTTGCCTGATTCTGCTGCGCAGCAAGTGCTGACGGATCGGGCGCGGATGGAGCGGAGCCTTTTCCCATGGCTATCCTTTCAGGAACCGGCACTGGGCGCGGCTCATTGTGTAAATCAGAAGGTCGCCTTTCTCGGATGCGCCCGCAATGGACGCCTCCAAGACAAAGCCTAGGTGTTCAACAAATCGCCGGGACTTGCTGTTTTCCGAATCAACCGGGGCGATGACCTTGGCCACTCCCAGCTGATAAAACGGGTATCCGAAGAAAGCCCGCAGCGCGCGCGCCGTGAGCCAGTTACATGCACTTGATGCCACGTGCATGGAGATCGAGCGATGCCGGTAGTTGTCATAGACCACGCCCGCCACCAGCTGTCCATCGCTTTCAATGCCAATGGCGGTAGCGCTTTCCTTGTCGAAGGTGCACCCCAGGCGCGCGCAGACCCAGGCGCCGACAACTTGCGGCGCGTCCAGGACCACATGTTTCAAAGCGCACCGCCCGGAATAAACGCCACGTCGGTGGCTTGCCAAGTCACGGTCGCGCCATTGATCGCAATGGCGATTGCAGGAGAGCCTGCATAGCCGACGCCGCTCACAGACTGCCAGTTCTTATAGGTTTGCGAAATCGGTGACCAGGGCGAGCCCCAGGGCGAACCCCAAGGTGTGAATGCTCCCACTGAATATGCGACGGGTGCGCCTGGAGGTGTGATGCTGTAATCAACATTCACCTGGAATGATGGCTTTATCGGACCGTTTGCGGTCATGATCGGGCGCGCCATCGTGAACTGCTTGTTGGTGTGCGAGCCGAAGTAGCTTGCAGCCTGTACGCACACCGCATTGATGTTAGAGCCTGCATCGTTCTGGCCAGAATCGCACAAATAGACGCCAGTGCTTGACCCGTAGAACAACTGGTCGCCCATCAGTTCAAAGCAGGTCGCATTCCAGCCAGTGAATCGGCACCACGCGGTTGTGACTGTGTTTTGCACGTACTGGTACGATCCGATGGAGTTGGGAACGTTTATCAAAATCTTGTTCCCGATCGGATGCAGGATGCACTGCCAGCCTAGATTGGACGCATAGGTCTGCACATCGTTGTTGATCAGGTTCTGAATCTTGTCGCTGATCGCAATCGCATTTTCCTTGCGGTTCGTGAGTATTGCCCGAGATAGCGGAACAACGCCATCAGCAGTGATGATTGCAACATCTGACCCGATGCGCACCGATGGGCGCCATCCAATGGGACGCCCAATGCGAAATGTGCCCATCTGGTACCAGCTGCTGGCATAGGTCGGATCGTTGCCCTGATAGACGATTACCTCACCCTCGGAGGTGACGAAGCATGCCATCTCGGTCATGCCGGATGTGGTCTCAATGGTCCATGTGCACATTGCCACCAGGTAGCCGCCCAGTATCGACTGGCTGCTCAGGTCCAGGATATTGGCTGCGCCACCAACAGAGAGCAGCGGAAGATAGACCACCTGCATACTGTTTTTCAGGATGAAGTACAGGCGCCCCTGAAAATTATTCACGCTTGTGAAGTTGGCCGGCGTGGTGCCAGTGATTGCAATCGGCGTGCTGGTGGTGGTGACCGCCTGCCAGGTCGTGCCGTTGTAAATCTGCGGGCTGTCTTGACCGTTGACCATGAACAGGTACTGGCCGCCACCAGCGCCAAAATTGGTATACCTCCACCAATTGGAGGTCAAGCCGGTTACGGCGGCGGCACCCAGCGATCCGGAGGCGGTGACATCGTAGATATTGCCGCCTGCTGCGGCGAAAAGATGGCGCGCACCGGTTACCTGACTGAAGCAGGCCAGCGTGGAAACGGACAAGCCGGTGACCCATGCACTGGAGCCATTGCGCACGCCGACATAGCTGGGTGTCGGGAAGAAATTGTCCATTACCAGCGCATCGGTAGGCGGCATTTCCGCATAGGCATCCCGCGCGTTGAGACCGCCAATCGGAGCTGGGATGCTCTGTACAGTAGCAACCTGCTGGCGTGTTGGTTTTGCCATTACGTAGTTCCGAACCCGGTATCTGGAATCTGGCTGGAGGACAACAACTGCACATCAGGAGTGGAAATATCCAGGCGCAGCGCGCGCGCGCCGCCGTCGCGGCCGAGTTCGCGCTGCAGCGCTCGGGTATAGGTGTCGAATTCCTGTGTGTAGTCCAAGCCTTTGGCGCGCTTGTAGCGCCACTGCAAGCCCAAAATCATCAGATCATCTGGAAGCACATAGGTGTCTGTGTCGCCCGAGAATGCGTTTGTGGGGCTTGTGCTGGAACCGGCCGTAAGCGCAAAGCTGGTCGAGTAGTACTCATACACCAGCAGGTTTGAGTCGTACGGCACCGGATCCAGGTAGAACATGCCAGCCATGAGCCGGAAGCGCCGACGCGGACCGGTGGGAGACAAGCCGGACTTGAGCACCTGCCATTCCTGCGGGGTGAGTGGCCCGAATATTTGCCAGCGGTATCCGCGGTCCCACTGGGTGCCAGAAATCATGAAGTCGTAGTCAGCTGGCAGTGAGTACGCCTGTTGCCCAAACGCCAGATTGGTGTTGGTTGATGTGGCAGTTGCTGCGTTGCTGACCGTGATCAGGCTTCCTGATACTCCAGTGATGACGGTATTGTTCGCAAAACCAGTGGCGTTGCTGCCGCCACCAGTGCAGATCACCCAGCCCACCTGCGGTGCCTGCGTGGGAGGTGTGCCGATGGTGATTACATTGCTACCGCTGGTGTAGCTGCAATTCGGAATGATGCCGGTGGACTGCACGTTAAACGTGTATTCCTGGCGCAGCTCCTGCCAGCCGCCAAATGCATTGTTCGAGCGCGCGCACTCGCGGCCCTCACGATTTGCCAGTGCCAGCAACTGGATCGCATTCATATCGGATGCGCTCGCTACAGTGGACGGCGCAGCAATGCCGATTTCACCGCATGCCTGCGTCACCATCTGCAGGAGCGTCATCTTTGCCATGGTGCAATCCCCTTACGCGGCAGCCGGTGCGTAGAACTGATTGGCTCCGACAGAGCGGAAATTGGTCTGCTTGCCAGCGGCAATGCTGAACCCGACATTGGCACCTAAAGCGTTGATCTGTCCTCCCACCGGTGGGTATACCGTCAACGCGTTGGCGCCCTGGTTGGTCATGAACACGTCATCACCGGCAGCAAAGCTGGCGTTGGTCGACAGAATCACGCCCGCACCGGCAGCGCAACTGGTTACCACCACGTTGTCGCCGTAGACGGCAGCGGCAGTGCTCTGCGTGGTGCCAGCAGCGGTTACTCCGGTCTGCAAGTCGCCGGCAATCATTGATGCGGTCATTGCAGAAAGCCCAGCATTGACCATCTTGGAGAGACGATTACTCATTTGAAATTTCCTTTGCGCCAGCACGGAAGCCAGCTTTTGCGGGTTTGTTGGATGCGGCTTGCGCGGCCATCAATTCCGACATTTGCGCTTTAAGCGACTCCACATCGGTCTTGAGGTTTTCGTTTTCGCGTTGCAGTCGCAGCACTTCGGAGCCGTCGCCAGCATTGCGCAGCCAGGCCTGGGCCTTCTGTTGCATTTCACGGGCGCCCAGCCAGGTAAGGGCGTGGTCCGGCACGCTGGCCAGGGCTTCCACGGTGTGAATCTGCCGCTCTTTGAGCGACATTGCCTGCGACTTCGTGAGAGGTGGCCATTCGGTAATCGGAATGCCCGACTGCACCTGTTCAGATTGCGACTGGAACGCGGCCCAGGCTTGCGGCCAGCGCTGTGGATCGCTTGGGGTTTGATCGTCGCCCTTAATCTTCGCGGGCCGACGCACCTGCGTGGTGGAGTTGCCCGGAAACATGATGTGGATGTAGGGCACATCCTCAAACACCGGGTGGCCAGCTTCTTCCGATTTGAACGGGACCTCGACGGCCTCGTTGTAAAACTTCACGAAAAGGCCACGATCATCGCCGTGACTCACATGGAGCGAATTTCCGCTTTTATGAATCGTAGGGGTTGCGAGTTCCATTGTCTTCTTTCAGGTGGTTGAGGGATTCGGATCAGGTGCCAGTGGCAGGCGTGGCGGCGGGCGCTGCTTCTGCGGCAACCGGCGCAGCAACCGGCGTTTGTGGTGCTGAGCTGGTTGCAGCTTCGACCACAGGTTCAGCGGGCGCTTCAAAGTGCTCGGCCACTTCCTTAGCCCATACGTCTGGTTCAGGGTGGCGCATTGCTTTGGCAAATGCCAGCGCAATGGCTTCAATGTGTGCAAGTAATGTCATGGTGGTTTCTCCGTTGGAAATGAAGAGCGGGGCCGAAGCCCCGCGAGAAGGAAGCGGTTTCCCGCTTACGTGATTGCTCCCTGTGCCAGGGGGTAAGTGCCCCAGATCACAGCCATGTTGGCCGGCAGAGTGATTAGGCCATTGGTTCCAGAGCCGAAAGACGCTCCGGCCGCCGATGCGTACTGGGTACCGGTGCACTGTTTGGATGCCACTGCAGTCGGCTGTACGCCGCCGCCGGCTCCAGAGGTGCCCATGGCAGAAAAATACGTCTGATTGCCGATGGCGGGCGCACCGTTGGTGTAGGCGACCATTGCGCCAGCCACTTGGAACCATCCGTACTGACCGCCAAACGGGTTGGCAGGGTTGCTGATAGTGGTTTCTGCCAGCGGGTTGCTCAGCGCAACTCCCAGCGACAAGCCGCTGTTGGATGTGCCGGTCCACGGTGAAGCTTGCAAGATCAGATTGCCGAACGTGTCCTTGGCGTGCACGAACTGCACCACCTGGCCTGCGCCGATGCCGGGCACATAAGTGCCTTGCACGGTGCTGGAAGTGGTCGGAACATTGGGATTGGCAACGAGGTTGTTGGCCACGTTGGGATTGTTCGGGTTCCACCGCTGGTCCACGTATTTCAGCAGAGACACAGTGAAGGTGGTAGTGCTGGGCACGCTGGCCACTGTCCAGATGCCGTTGTAGCCGCTGGGAGTGAACCCCTGCATATCCACTACAGCACCAACCGACAGACCGTGTGCAGCACCGGTGGTGACGGTCGCCACGCCAGACGAAACAGACACGCTGGAGACGGACTGGGCCGCCATCGGAGCGACTTGGGCGAATGTGAAACCACCACCGCCGAACACAGGATCAACTGCGTCCACGAACACGGACGGGTAGCCATAGCGCCCCATCTTGCCTGCCATTGACCCAGCCAGCGCGAAGGGACCACCGCCAACGTTATCCACGGTGTAAAGATCAACGGCGCCAACGACGCCGTCTTGAATTGCATAAGCCATTTTGATTTCTCCTGAAATGAACAAGGGCCACCGAAGTGACCCATAGGGGTTTGAAGCGTGACCGCTGTTTAGGCCGTCAGCACGCCTTGCAAGAAGGCGTTGGACATGGTCAAGTTGCCTGCGAAGCCGATCAGCTTCACCATGGCATCCTGGTTCACGGCGAAGCGGTCATCTCCGATTGGGACGAAGTTGCGCGAGGCGGCCGGGCGGAAGTAGATGAAATCCGTGTTCAGGAAATACATGCTGGAAGTGGGCGCGCCGCCGCCATATCCCCCGTCAAGCACCACATCGGCCGACATGTATTTCAGTGCATCGAATCCGGCCATGGCCTTGTCGTCGCTCGCAATACGCTGGATAGCTTGCAGGCTTTCCAGGTAATAGCGATAGAAATTGTTGTCGGCCACGATCAGGTCGGGGCGATCAGCACCACGGACCATCTGAACCCACAGACGGTTCATGTACGACTGGATGTTGGCCGAGCTGACAGCGGCGCCGCCGTTATTCAGACCCGAGAACATCTGGTTGCGCCAGAACGACCAGGCCGAACGGTCAATGCCGCCGATCACGCCAGAGGTCGGGGCGCTGGATACCAGCAGCTGCAAACCGCCGATCTGACGGCCACCGTCTGCGGTACCGTCCGAATAGCAGTCCAGGGCGATGTTGTTCACCAGGGTGCGTTCGGCGTTACCGATGCGGCTTTCAAGCAGATCGATGATGCGTTCTTCGCCGGCGTTCTGGATTTGCTCCAGGCCACTGATGGAGATTGCGACGGCTGCTTGGGCGTAGTTGAACTCAGCCGCGGTGAAAACATCACTCGGCGTGATGTTGAGCATTTCGTAGCCGCTGTACCGCTTGAACGTGCCGTTCTCAGCGTATTCCATTTCTTGCACGATGGTGCGCCCGCCAGAGATGGGCTTGACCTTGCCTTTGCCCTTGAGGCGGCGCAGTAAGGCGTTGTTCTTCGAAACGTTGTCGGCAAGTTTGCCGGTTCGGTTGCGCAGCGTGGTGGTGACGATTTCCGTCATCGCTGCACTGGGGTTTACCAGGGGCATGATTTATTTCCTTTGAAATTGGGGTGTGGTGCTCACTCGCGCGACATGACTTCGCGGAAATTCGCCGCCAGCTCGGATCGCAGGTCGCGGTCTGCTGGGGCGATGGAGGCGGCAGACACAGCACCAGTCGGTGAACCGGTGAGCGTCGAGCCAGCCGCGCGGGCTCTTTGTGTTCGGGTCTGGGTGTCCGTGCGCCGCTGCAGATCGACTTGCTGCTGCAACAGCGGACGAATGTCCGGACGTGCCCAACACGCCATTTCGTAGGCTTCCTCAAACGTCTTTGCACGTCCATTGCCAAGGAGAGCAGCCATATCTGGCTTCACGTTGGCAAAGTAAATGTGCTTGGGGTCAGAGGCGAAGCGCTCATAGGCCGCTTGAACTTGGGCTGCTTGTGCCTGCTCGGACTGCTGGTCCCCTTGAGTAAACCGCTGCTGGAGTTGCGCCAATTGCTGCTGCAACTGGGCTACTTGCGGGTCAACTTGCTGGGCTTGCTGCGCACCTTGCAGGCTTTGAAAAACTCCGTTTGGATCGATGCCGAATTGACGAATCAAATCGGCCGTCGCCTGTACTTTTTGCTGCTGCGTCCCAGCGCGCAGCAGATATGCGGTCTGGAACAGTGACTGCGCCGCCTTCACCGGGTCGCTGCCTTCGGCACGAATCATCGGCAGATAGGGCGTCATTGCCTGTTCGAAAGTCTTGCCCAGGTTGCGGTGCTCGTCCTGCTTGGTAAATCCCTTGTGCACTTCGGACTCACGCCTGGCGATCTCGGCCTGAATCTCGGGGTCGAGCGCTGCGAACTTGGACTTGGCAACCGGTGACCATGAATCAGGCGGCTTGATGGCTGTAGCTGCTTGCGCGGCCTGGGCTGCGGCCCGTTGTTCTGGCGTCAGTGCAGTGGCAGCAGCGGCCTGAGCTGCTGCATCACCGGGCTTGTCAGTGGTGAGCGGGTTGGCGGCCTGGGCTGAGGCCGCGCCTGTCTCTGCTTGAGCGCTGGGGGCAGCTGTTGCTGGCATGGATGCCTGCGCAGCAGCGGCCTGTTGCTCTGATGCGGCAAAGCGCCCCTGCTCGTCGCGCGCACGCTCGGACACTTCTGCGAATGCGGAAGCAAGCGTGCTGCGCAGGTCATCGCTGGAGGTGTCGAGCGCGAGCTCGTCATCACTCTCGATTGCTGCGGGGTCAAGGACGGTCATTTATTGAAGCTCCAGAAATGCGAAAGGGCCTCACATGGAGGCCCTAACGGGTTGAAAAAATGGGGGAGTTAGACGGTGTACTTCGGCAGCACCTGCTTAGCGACCTCTGCCAAGTCGCCGCGCACATTGAAATCACCTTCTATCTTTCGCTTTGCAAGGCTTGGCATTTCGTTTCCCACCTCGACGAAGTTGTTGCGCCGCAAATAATCGCGGTGCTCACTACGGCTGGTAATGACTGGAGCCTTGCCGGTGGCCACATCCACACCCATGGCCTGGTACGGCGCGATGTCGGCCATGACGGCCGGTGCACACAGCTTGCGGCGCATGGTCATTGCGCAGCAGCTGGGTAGCTCGTGGTCGATCAGGGCGATGCTGCGGTAAATCTCCTTCTCGGAGCCGCAGCAGTCGCAGGTCATTACATAGAGTGGCATCAATCGCTCCCTTGGTCGGCTGATCTGGCTGCACTGATCTGGGCGGCGTCCAGTGTTGTTTGCGCTGCAATCTCGGCCACTTCAACCTTTGCCGCATTGTTCAAGTGGGCAATCAGCACGGCGATCTGTTGGTCCACCTGTTTGGCGTGCGCCTCGAACGCCATGCGCATCTGGTCGCTGTGGGCCTGCAGTCGCGCATCCTGGTCTGCGCGCTGCGCCTCGATCTGGTTTTGCTGGTTGGTCTGCTGGGCCTGTGCATGCTGCTTGAACTGCTCAATTTCCATGGTCTTTTGCGCCTTGAAACTCTCCAGCTGCATGGCGTTCTGCAGCTTGTGTCCGTCGGCTGCAATGTCTGCCTGCACTCGCTGCTGATTGACTTGAATATCAGCCTGGGCCTTTGCCTGCACCGCCTGCATTGCGCCCTGAGTCTTGACCTGTTCCGGATCCGGCTTGGGCGGCTGGCCGGCCTGCTTGGCGGCCTTTGCAACCAGCTTGTCCATGGCCTCTTGGAATGCGCTCTCAGTGGGTCGGCCAACTTTGTAGCTGCGCAGCACGAACATAAATGTTTCAGCAACCGCTGGCGCCATTTCTGGCACGCTCTGCATGGCCTGCTCTGCAGACTGCAGCAACTGACTCACGACCGTTGCGAACTCGCGCCGGGATTCCTGCTCTGCGCGCTCGTCCTGGGCGATGGTGGAATCGGTTTCAATGTCGATGCGGAAATTGCGCGCTGGCTTGTCCCGAAGTAGCCCGATTACATCTTCCCAGCTTGGTTGAGGAAGCAGCTTCATGGCTTCCGGGTCTGGTGGCTGCGGCGCAGGTCCCAACACCGTTGCAGGATTGAAAGGGGGCACCTGGGGTGCTGGTGGCTGCGGTGGCTGACCCGGTTGCTGTTGTTGCTGGGCCTGCTGGTGAGCCTGCATCTGGACAACAGCTTGCTGGTGCTGCTGCGTGAGCATCTGAGCGTGCTGCTGGTACTGCTGAATAGCCTGCATCTGCATGTGCAACTGCGCCTTTTCAGCATTGGTCAGCAGCTTGACGCCGGACAGCTGCTGGATCGTTTCCATAGAGAACTGACCACAGATGATCTCGGCTGCAATCTTGATGGCGTCACGCGCAAACACCTGCACTTCGCGCTGCATGTCCTTTAGGCGCACGCTGGCATAACTGGCCTTGATCTTCTGTGCGGCTGCGGTCTCCTCCGGGTCGCTTGCGCCGCGCAGCAGGTCGGACATGCCGCTGATTTCGTAAATGTCAGCCTTGACCTTGTCACGCGCTTCGTACAGCTTGAGCAGAATTTCTGCGACTGCGGACACGTCCAGCAGCTCTACAGCGCCCTTCAAGCCGCCCTTCTCTGCAAACGCAGCAAAAGAATCGACCGCCACCAGTTGGTTCTCCGAGCCGCCACTGAGCAGCTGGGCCAGGGCCGGTACCGAGCTGTCATAGACCCCCACCACCTTAAGCGCGCGGGTGAGCATCGCAATGCGGTGGCTCAGCCGGTCTAGCTCTTTGGCCTGGTCTTGCCACAGGATGTAATCAGCGGTAGGAATGATCGAACGGCTGCTGGTGGTGGCCTGCAGTGGTCTTGGGATCGGCCAGAATTTGTCAAGTCCGAGCGGATCGTCTTGCACCTCCAGCACCGTGGGGTGCGCCTTGTGCAGCCGAATCACACGCTTGGTGCGCTTGTCCCAGATTTCATAGACCTTGGCTTTGTTGAGCATGTCCTGGCCATCTGAGTCCTTGTCCAAGCCATCAGGCTTCTGGTCGAACGGCAGAGCGGCTGCGATCTCGGGCGTGAAGCGCTTTTTTACTTCCTCACGATCGAGATAGGCAATGCGCCAGATTCCGTCGCACTCTTCCCAAGTGCGCGCAATGCAATGACCAAAATCAGTCCACGGAACAAAATCAAACTTGACCTCTTCATACTCGACCTCTTCAATGTCCTCGGGCGCATCGCTGGAAATCTCGGTTTCCTGTCCTGCCGGGTCTTGCACGCGCGTTACTTGCGCCGGAGTTTGAATCTGCGCGCCGGCATCGTCGGATGCGGGGTCCTGGCCAGGCACCTTGCGAAAGTGAGGCAGGTAGCGCACCCACATGACGCCGCGTCCAGGCAAGAGCCGATCCAGAATGGATTGGCGTACCGTCTCTCCGAAGTCCTGCATTGCGAGCACATTGGTGCAGGCGCGTTCCAGCACGTCAGATGCAACGCGCCCGACTGGGTCAGCATCCTTAAATCGACGCTCCACCTCGGGGGTGGGGTCCTTGGAATACAGCGCTGGCTTGAGTGTCTGGATATTGGACCAAAAAATGTTGAATGTGGTGGTCTTTGCCTGCTCATCCTTCTTCTCTGCGGTGAAGCGCTGGATGATCAGCTTGCCGCGCTTATCGAATTGCTGCGCCTTGCGCTCGTAGCGATCAATTTCCAACACCCAGCGACGTTGCAGCGCAGCGTTGTCTAGGCGCGTCTGCGGCTGGTCGTCGCTGACCGCGCCCGGCTCCGGAATTGCGTCAAGTGCGTCGGTCATACCCAAACTGCGGTTCCCGCAGCGGTCGTCAGAACGATGGTGCAACCATTGGCGAATGCAACCGGAATATTGTTCCAGCCCGCGGCAATGGGCAGCGCCGTGACAATGACGGGTGCAGATGCGGTGGTGTTGTCGTAGATCGTGGCTGAACCGGCCGCTGATGCCAGGAAGCCAAGCAGGGCGCCCTCGCTGGACTTGACCGTGGCCGTGCTACCGGCCGTCATGGCCGTGTAGCTGCCGGTCTGAAGGTTTCCGATTGACATGTTAGAACCCATCGCTTTCTTGTATTGCCGGGGAGTTATTCCACGGCAGGTCGTTGAACCGCATTTCGTGCAAGAAGCGCGGCTTCGGTTTGTCTTCGATGGCAGGCTTTGCCATTTCCATCATCTGGCAGCCATAGCTGAACGCATCGCCGGGATGGCTTGCCCATTCATGCACTGGCTCACGGCTCATGGTCCGCGTGTCGGGGTCGTACTCGTAGCGCCAGCTCGACAGCGCGCTCATGCCGTCACCGCAGGCGGCCTCATCAAAAACACATTTTTCGATCACGCGCCGCGCAGCATTGATGCGGTCCACGATCTTGGTCTGAGGCACCATGCGCACGTGCTGCGTACCGAATCCAGACAAAAACCGCTCCAGTGGCGAATGCTTGGTGGCAAAGGTCTTGTTCTTCGCGTCATGGGGCAGCCACACCTGGCCCAACGTCATGCCACGCTCCGTCATGTATTCGGTGAGCTTTTCAATCCACTCGTCAGCATCCAGCCCCGACTGGCCCAAGTACCCCACCAAGCTGAATCCGTCTTTGTGCGGCTGCCAGAACCACCAACTGGCGGTATCACGAAACCCCAAGTCGGAACTGATGCAGACCGCAGCCCCGTTCGGATCGAATAGACCTTCCTCAATCACCCGTCCATCAGCGCGCGCCCGGCCCATCCATCGACCCAGCACCGCGCCCAGAATCGCAGCATCAAAGCTGCATCCGTATTCCTGGTCAAACATCGCCTGCCCCATATCGGGGCCATAAATGTCGATGTATTCCTTGAGCAGCGCCACCAGTGCGCTGGCTTCGAAAATCCCCGTGTCATTGGCGCTGAGCACCTGGGCAAAGCTGCCCTCTGTCTTGCGCGCCACCTCCAGCGACTTGTACGCGTGGTTCTTGCCGCGCGGCGTCGTGATGAACATCTGCCAACCGCCGTTTTCCGCAAGGATTGGCCGCAAATACCCGCGTGCTGCCGGATTCGACAGCGCCCACTCCGAGTAAACGATCCCGGCCGGTGTCGATCCCACCAGGCTGTTGAAGTTGTCCGATCCAACGACCTGCCACGTGCTCCCGTTAAGGAATTCGATTTGCATTTCGTTGTTGCGCGTGGACTTGCGCAGACCCAGCGGAAATGCCTCATCAATCCGCTTTTTGCCCGTGTGCGGGTTAACCGCATCCCAAATTGCCTTTCGCGCCTGACTGGCCTGCGGCAGCATGTGCCAGTACCCTGCGACACGCTGCATGGCCTTGCAAGCGGTCATGTGCAGGGCGATTTCGTCCTTGCCTGACCGGCGGTGCCAGACAAGCTCAGCATGTCGTCCACCAGCCTGCATGTACCTCCATGCAGGCAGTTGGTATCCCCGGGGCACCCAGCCGTTGGGGAGGTCAATCTCCATCAGATCAGAACTGCTTGATGTTGACGGTGATGCCACCCTTGTGCTCCATCTCGGCCTTGACCTCAAGCGGCAACACTTTGCCCAGTAGCGCCATGAACGCGGCTGGGTTGCGCCGCTTGGCCTGCTTGACCAAGTAGGCAACGCCGCCTGCATCACTGAGCGCTTCCAAGACCATTTTCTTGAGCTCAACGGTGGTTTTGTTGCGGCAGCCCTTGGGCCGCCCCGGTCCTGGCTTGAGTGCGGCGCCGGCGAGTTTTGGTTTCGGTTTTTGAGGTGTTGTAGCCATGGTGACTTCCCAAAGGGTGGAGTCGAAGGGTCCAACGCCCAGGCCAGGGCGCACGGTGCAATGCGCCCGGACCTGGGTTTGTCGCTGGAACTATCCGGTTTTGAATCCCGAGCCGGCACAGCCTGACCGGCACGTCAGAAACCGGCATGAAGGACCGGCGACGAGCACGACTGGTCAGGATTTAAGGGAACAGAAATGCAAAAACCCGCAGAGCGGGTCATGCGGGTTTAGTGGGTAGTGCTTGCTTTCACGTTTCGTACGGGCGCGCGAAAACAACCGGGGCCGATTTTGCATCAACTTGGAATTGCGTGTCAACAATCACGAAATCACACCAGCGTCCATCAATCGGCGCGCGAGCATGTTCCTCGCCTCCAGCAGCAGCAGTGCCAGTTCGTCCTTGTCGCGCGGCAGACTGGGTGAAAACCACACTGAACGCCCCGTATAGAGGTTGCGGGCATGGAACTGCAGGCACGTGTTCCAGGGCATTGGGGTGTTCGGAATGCGATCGACCGAGCGCTCCACCGCCTTCATGATCGAGTCTTCGGCGCGCTCATCGACTACGCCATTCTCGCGGTCCCAAAGGCCACTGCTGACGGCTTGGCGGCATGTTGCATCGGTGTTTGCGTGGCCTTTTACCAGGCTGTAGGCTGAGCGCCAAAGGTGCCAACGGCACAGCAAATCGTCCAGCGTGGCATCCAGCTTGACTTGGTTCGTCAGCATCATCACTTCGGGGTTTCTCCATGAAAATACGCCATCGGCTCAGGGCTGAGCCATGACGCCTTGACGGTGATCGGCAGGCCGAGCGGGTATGGTTCATCGGGATGGATCGGGCGCACCTGCACGACAAGGCCGGACTGGATGGCGATCACGCTGCGGTCACCCAGGCGGTAGCGGTGGCCCTGCTGGGCGTGGTGGGCGTGCTCGCTCAAGGTCGAACCCCGCAAATCCGGAATACGACCCCGCCGATGGTGATGGTCTGGCCCACCGCCACCAGTAGCGGCAGCTGGTGTGCGCCCTCGATGTGCAGCGTGCTGGTGCGCCAGTTCCCTCGGCCTTTGGGCTTGAGCGTCAGCATCACGCGGCCTCCAACAGACTGGCCTGCGGCTGTTCCACCGACAGCGCTGTGATCGTCACCACCATGCGTGCCTTGTGCTCATCGGGCTCCATGCGCTCGGACGTGATCCGGCGAACCCACTTGTCGTCATCGATCACGACGCCCTTGATCGCATCCAGCAGCACCTTGTGGCAGTTGTCCAGGTCAAGGCACTGCACGGTGTCATCCCAGCTCGGTCCGAACTTGCGCATGCGGGTGGCGTAGTCCAGCGGACGGTTCGGGTACAGCTTCACGTCGATGTGCACGCGCCCAGCAATCGGCCCGCGCACTCCAGCAGCCTTGGCCATCCATCCGACTTCGGCCTTGAATTCCTTGGCCTCCTTCGTCGGAACCATCATCATGCGTTGGCCGAGCTGAATTGGGCGCCAGTAGCGGTTTGCGGAAATCGGGTACGGGAGGATGAGCGTGATCATGCGTGCTGCTCCGAAAAATTGAAAACTTGGATGGGTTGCAAGCCGATGCGCACTGGGTTTGTGCCCGGCTCCGCTTGCCGGTCGAGCGACACCACGAACGCATGGGCGCGCGCCGCGGGGCCGTTTGGAATGGTCCCCTCACGGATGCCGCACAGCACCTCGCAGGGGCTTAGCGCGGTCTCATCGGGATCCGGACGGCGCAGGTCGTAGGTGTGGCTCATGCTGCTTTTCTCCCGAGCTGACCACGGATGGACTCGACGACACGGGCGCCGATGAAGCACTCCAGGCGCAGTGCCCAGGTGCTGTACGTGTCCATGCGCCCTCCCCGGCCCGGCTGAGGTTTCAGGTCTGCTGCCCAGTGCAGCGCAAGCGGCTCCAACCTGCGCCATGCTGCGGCAAACAGCGCATCGAGCGCGGACGGGCTGCTCGCGGTGCGCGAGTTGGTGAGCGCCTGGCGCGCGCCGTTGATTTCGTCGGTGACGCACTGCCAGTCGGTGAGCGTGTGCGTGATGCGCGGCCAGTCTTCAGGGTTGGTGCCGTAGTGGTACGCGCAGATGCCACCACCGGAGCCGGAGAAGATCGCGCCGCACATCGGGCAGCCGTTGACCAGGCACGGATAGCGCTTGGTAGGCACGTGCGCAAGTGCATCCGCAATCGATTCATTTTTTTCTGGTTTTTTAAAGCCGGTCACGATTCGTACTTCCCGTCAATGATTTTTTGGAAATTTGCCGCGTTACAGACCCACTCCAGGTCTGGTTTCCAGGTGCGCCCGTTGGACTCAAAACCGGCTGAAAGCCGTGTGTCATTGGCGATGTAGGCGAAGAAGCTGGCCCACCACGCGATGCCATCGGCTTCGGTCGTGTAGCCCTTGGGGCTGTAGTCGCTGGGCTTGGCTGCCTGCGCCCACCGCGCTCGCATCGACTGCCTTCGGCTGCCCTCCCATGCCCTGGGCTGCGTGAGGTGCGGCAGGTGCTCACGCCAAAGCGACAGCAGCTTGGCGTAAGGGCAGTCCGGAAGTCCGGGCTTCAGGGGTTCAGACCCGGAATCGGGACTGAGGTCGAATCCGGCGTCAGCCGATTCCGACACCGTAGCGACAGCTACGGAAGGTATTTCTTCAGGATTCAGGTATCCGGAATCAGGTATCGGAGAATCAGGATTCAGAGAATCAGGATTCAGGGGGTTGCGACCCCCTCTTAATGAAGCATCTTTCCTGGAGTCCTCTTGGAGTCCTCTTGGAATCTCGTGATCATCATCGCCGCAATACTCTTGGAAATTTGGTGGCTTGATGACACTGGGCTTCTCGGAATAGTGCGGCGTCTGATGATCCGAAAACTTGGAAATCTGGATGAAAGAACCGTCTTGATTGCGGTATCTTTCTATGAATCCAAATCTCTCAAGCTCTGCCAGAAGTGGCTCAACCTCGACCGAGTCGTAGGCGAAAAGCTCACCTTTGATGCGCTTTGGACGGTCTTCTAGGCGCCCTTCCCGGTCCGCCAGCGTCCACAGTCCAGCAAAGCACAGGCGTGCCCATGGTGAGCATTCGGCCAAGTCTTCGTTCTTAAAGAAGCCGGGTTTTATGTTGCGTGCGCGAGCCATTATTTTGACTCCAGGTCGTATGCGACAAAGGCTGCCGCGTGGACAGCAGCTTTGATGACGTCAATGTCAGGCTCGGATGCAGTCAGCTGATAGGAGCCGTCGTTGATGAACGGCATGCACGCAGCAAGCGCCATGAGAAGCCCATAAACAGATTCATGCTGGGCAGCTGCTTGTCGCAGGCCCTCAATAGTTTTGATGTGGTCTTGGGTCATGATTCATCCCGGCTGTTGTCCGGGTGTGTCGGATTGCGTCCGGCAACGCGACAGATGAAAGTCGCTTCATGCAACTTCGCATCGCTCCATGCACGCAGCACATCGCGCAAGACCTGGGTTCTGGTCTTGCCGGTGGCCTGGACGTACCCGTCCAGCACGGAGCATTCGTGCGCAGGGAGCTCAATCCGGATTTCGGTGGTGCGTTCGGTGGCCATCTACGCCACCTCGCTTGTGTTGGTGGCGGGAATCCCTCCCGAATTACGATGGAGGTCCATACAACCATCCACGAAAGGGATTCCCATGAACAAGTGCCCGCATTGCGAAGCAAATTTGACGGCAGTAAACATAGGCGTGATCAACGGCAACGTGAGGGGCCACCAACCGTATCGGTGCATCTCGTACACCTGCCCTCACTGCTCACGTGTGCTATCGGTGCAAATGGACCCGATTGCCCTGAAAACAGACATCCTGGATGGCGTGGAATCACTTCTGAAGAAGCATCTGAAGTAGCCAAGGGCTCGGAAGAATCCTTAGATCCGCAGAGTCCTCCCGCCGAATACGCACGGAGTCTCCACAGCTGCGCCATCTTTGCCGCTGCAGCGGGCTTGGGGTCTTGCCAGCGGTACATCTCAATCCCCCCGCTGGTCGGTGGGGAGGGAGTTATGCGCTGCGTCCGGAAGGTCGCCATAGATGGAATCGAAGGTGATCGTGTGACCGAGCGAGGCAGCGTACTCAATCAGGCGTTTGGCAGCGTCAGGGGGCACTGTCTGCCCTTTTTCGTAGTGCCCGACATTGCCCTGTGTGCAGCCCATGCCAGCCGCCATCACAGCCTGAGTCACGCCAAGACGCTCTCGAATGGATTTGATGTTGTTCATAGCGCAATACTAGCGGCACTAGGATTCAATGTCAATAGCGCAGGTAGTTGCAATCATGCATAGCGCCGCTATTGTCATGCCTATGGCAAAAGACGATCCAAAACGCGGGAAAGTGACGCCAGAGAACCGGGCCGAATCGGCAAAGTTGCGCGCTCTCTGGGATGCTCACAAGGCCAAGACTCGAATTTCCCAAGGCGCGTTTGGCGCGGAATACGACATCGGTGGTCAGTCCGCCGTTGGAAACATGCTCAACGCGGAGGCGGCAATCAGCCTCAAGGCGGCGCGCGGCTTCGCCAAAGGCCTGGGCTGCAAAATTGCTGACTTCAGCGAACGCCTGGCGGCGTTAGATACGGCGTGGCCATTTGAGTTGGTGGACCGGGATAGGTATGAAGCGCTAAGCCTGCACCTTCAGGCCAAAGCCCAAATACGAATGATGGATGAAATAGAAGCAATCGAGCGCGAAATAACAAAGCAG
>Ga0316223_1000662_pt1 | contig 38901 bp, 30 predicted proteins | sample TBH18009metaG_FD_206007 | JGI IMG/M metagenome (GOLD analysis project Ga0316223, IMG submission 206007) | Freshwater microbial communities from Trout Bog Lake, Wisconsin, USA - TBH18009 | ecosystem: Environmental > Aquatic > Freshwater > Lake > Hypolimnion/Profundal zone | place: USA: Wisconsin...
CCATCGGCACTCCGCAAGATGCGGATCTTATCTTCAGTGGTGTAGCGTTTCCCTTTCATAGTCTGGTTCCTTTTATGGGCTCCAGACTAACTCTTAAAGTGGCTTGATTTGGCGGGGTCACGTCACCTCGGTCTCAAAGCAGTTCACCGCCATGGCGGTCGTGCTACTCGAAGCGGATGGCCGGCTTTCGCTGGACGATGACGTCCACCGCTACCTCCCCGAACTGCCGGACTACGGCCACCCGATCACGCTGCGCAACCTGCTGCAGCACACCAGCGGCCTGCGCGACCAATGGATGACCCTGACGATGGCCGGCTGGAACATGCAGGATGTCATCACGCAGGATCAGATCCTCCGCCTGCTGTTCAGGCAGAAAGAGCTGAACTTCCCACCCGGGACCCGGTATGTCTACTCCAACTCCGGCTTCACCCTGCTGGCGGAGATCGTCGCGCGGGTCTCCGGCCGGCCGTTTCCGCAGTTTTGCGCGGAGCGCATCTTCACGCCCCTGGGCATGAACCATACTCATTTCCATCAGGACCTCACCCAACTGGTGCCGGGGCGGGCCTATTCGTATGCGTCCAAAGGAGCCGGTTTCGCCGCCGCCCCGCTGAATTATGCGAACGTCGGCGCCACCAGCCTGTTCACCACGGCCGATGACCTGGTGAAATGGCTGGATAACTTCCGCGACCCCAAAGTCGGGGGACCGGCCGGGATTGCCCGGCTGCAGGTGCCCTGCGTGCTGTCCGACGGCACCAAGCCGGGTTACGGGCTCGGCCTCTCCCTCGGGATCCACCGCGGCCTCCCCACCCTGTCCCACGGCGGCGGCGACGCCGGTTACCGGAGTTTTGTCCTCTGGTTCCCGGAGCAACAGCTGGGAGTGGTCGTGCTCAGCAACCTAGGTAGCTTCGACGCCGCCCGGGCCGCGAACGCGGTCGCGGATGCTGCCCTTGGCGATCTCTCCGGCCCGGACCCGGCGGCCAAGGAAGAACCGCGACCCGCTTTCGCGACCACCGCGCCAAAGGACCTCGGGCGCTATGCCGGGATCTATGTTTTCCCGAAGATTGCCGAGACGACACCGTTGCTGGTGCAGGACGGGAAGCTTTGGGCGGCCGGGAATCGGCCGCCGGCCGAGCTCCGGCCGCTCGTGAACGGCCATTTTTATATCAACGAAATCAAGGCTGAGATCGAGTTCACCCCAAAATCGGACGGCGGCATGATCGAAAAGATCACGCAGCCCGGATCCGTCAACGAAGGCGACCGGGTCTCCCCAGCGGAGGCCAAAATCGAAACGGACCTCAGGCCTTACACCGGGGTGTATTGGAGCGAGGAGCTCGAGACGCAGTACACCATTTGTCTTCGGGATGGCGCCCTGATCGGCATGCACAGCCATCACGGTGAATTCCGGCTGTCACCCCTCATGCGGGACCGGTTTTCGACCACCCTAAAGTTTGGGGCCGTCCTCCGGTTCATGCGCGATGCCCGGGGACATGTCACCGGCCTGAAAATGAGCGGGGACCGGGTGACTGGCGTGGATTTCGGACGACGACCCGGAGGTGTACTTGAACTCAAGCCGCTCCGGCCCATGAAGGGGCCACTCCCAAACCCGTAGCTTCTTGGCGTGTCGGATCGGCCCGCTGCTTCCCGGTGAACGTAACCGGGTCCGGCCGGGGCTAGCGCCAGGGGCAATCCTGCCCCGCGTGGCGGAACCGTGCGGTCGCTCCTAAACTCCCTGCACCCGCAACAGATCCAGGTAAAGCGCCGACGCCTTCTGCAGTTGCTCCAGCGCGACCCATTCGTCCTTCGTGTGCGCCTGAGCCAGGTCGCCCGGTCCCAGCACGATCGTCGGCGCGCCCGCGGCGGCATAGTGGCTCGCATCCGTCACGTACGGAGCGCCCCGGGGCGTGGCGTCGCAGCCGTGGCGTTCCAGCACCGGGCTGATCCACCGGTGAAATTCCCGGCCCACGGCGTCGTCCAGCGCCGGCACGACATAAAGCGCGTCATGCTCGACCGTGTGGCCGGCCAGCGCCTCATCCCGTTCGCGCAGCACCTGCTCCGCGGTCTCGCCCGGCACCGTGCGGCGGTCGCACTCGATCTCGCACGCCGCCGGGATGATGTTCACCGCCGTCCCACCGCGGATCACGTTCACGCTCGCCGCGGCGCGGCCCGTCATCGGATGGCTCCGGGTCACCGACGGCACGTACTTCGACTCCAGCGTCTCCATCACGCGCAGCATCGCCGAGATCGCCGACACACCCTTGCTGGGATCCGACGAATGCGCCGCGCGTCCGCGCGTGGTCGTCTTCCAGCGGATCACGCCGTTGTGCGCCACGATCGGCCGCAGCATCGTCGGCTCGCCGACGATCACCCCGCGCAGCTTGGGCAAGAATTCCTTCAGCTCTTTCCGCGCAAACGCCTGCGCGCCGGTCATCCGCGCCTCCTCATCGACCGCAAAAACCAACCCCGCATTCCGCGGCCGCCGCGCATCGCGTGCGTATTCGCGCAGCGCCCACAGCATCGCCGCCCCCGATCCCTTCGTGTCGCAGGCCCCGCGGCCGTACATCCGGCCGCCCTCGATCCTTCCGCCCAGCGACGCCACCGTCATGCCCTCGGTGCTCACCGTGTCCAGGTGACTTTCGAACAGCAGCCACTCGCCGCCCGGCACCGGCTCGCAGGTCACGATCAGGTTGCTCACAACGCTGCCTTCGACCGTGGCCCGACGCGTGGCCAACCCCCAGCCGCGCGCGAGTTTTTCCAGGTGCGCAGCAAGGGCCTCCTCGCCGGCCGGCCGGCCACCGAAGTGCGGGTTCACGGTGTCAAACGACACCATCTGCGCCAGCAGTTCCTCCAAGGAGACCGGAGCGTTGCCGGGACTGCTCATGACTGAAGCAGGGCGGGTCTTTGCCCCGCCCTCGGAGCCCCGGAAGGCGGGGCAAAGACCCGCCCTGCTTCAAGGCCCTTCGGTAGCGGTGTCATGGCCGGAAATCCCGCCCTCAGCTCAGCCACTGCTCCCGGTTCGCCGCCACAAACGCATCGTCGGTCAGTTCCGGATAGGCCCGCGCCACCCGCGTCAACTCCTCCGCCTGGCCGGGTGACAGCACCTCGTGCGGGTTCAGGCAATGGACCGTCGGCACCAGCCCGCCGCGCCGCAGCACTTCCAGGATCCCGGGGATGCAGCCGCGGTAACCGTTGGCCGCGTCAAAGAGCGCCGCGTTCATGTCGGTCACGGCAATCGCGCGCTCCAGCCAGCGGACGTCGAGCGCCGCCGAGGTTCGCGCCCGCTTGATTTCCTCGAGCAGTTGCACCGCGCTGCGCGTCCACACGCCCCAGTGCCCCAGCAGGCCGCCGACGATCCGCCGGGTGACCTTCTTCCCGGCGTGCTCGAAGGTGAAGGGCGTGAACAGGTCCACCACGATGCTGTCGTCGTTGCCCGTGTAGAGCGCGATGTCCTCGCGGCCCGACTCGGCCAGCGCCCGCATCACGTCGATCGTCTGATAGCGGTTGAAGGGCGCGAGCTTGATCGCGACCACGTTCGGAATCTCCGCGAACCGCCGCCAGAACGAATACCCGAGCAACCGCCCGCCCGCCGAGGGCTGCAGGTAAAAACCCACGATCGGGATGATTTCCCCGACCGCGCGGCAATGCGCGATCATCGCGTCCACGTTGTCGGCCTTGAACGCCGCCAGGCTCAGCAGTCCCGCCTGATAGCCCAGCGACTTCGCCAGTTCGGCCTCGCGCACCGCCTGGTCCGTGCGGCCGCAGATGCCGGAAATCTTGATGAAGGGCCGCGGCGCCTTCGCCAGCTCCTCGTCAATCGTGCGCGAGGCGAGCTCAAGCACGGGCTGGAACAGGCCGTGCTGCGGCTCGCGGATCTCGAACTGCGTCGAGTGCACGCCGACGGCCAGGCCGCCGACGCCCGCGGCCACATAGTAGCGCGTGATCGCGCGCTGGTGGCGCTCGGAAAACTTCCGGGCCGCATCGAGGGCGAGCGGCTGCGCCGGGATGACGTGGCCCGCGTGGAGGTGCTGGCGGAGGTCCATGGGTCAGAATTTGCCGTCGCGGGTTTCGAAATGCGTGGGCTTGCCCAGCAGCTTGCCGCCGGCCCGGAGGTGGTCGGCGACCATCGCGATCATCGCGTCGAGCGACTTCGTCACCGGGCCGAAGAGCCGCAGCGACTCCGTTGCATCAGAGTGCCACGCCGCCTCCGCCGGCGTACCGGTCAGCACGGGCGTCCGGCCGAAGATCTTCCCGAAACGTTCGGCGACGTCGCGCAGCGCGATCCGGTCCGGGCCGGTGACATTCAGGAGCTTCGGCGGATTCGAGACCTGGAGCAGGCACTGGATCGCCCGCGCGCAGGCGTCGCCCTGCCAGATGAGGTTGAAGACGTTCATCGTGATGTCCACCGGCTCGCCCGCGAGCACCCGCTGGCCGATGTCCACCAGCACCCCGTAGCGCAGCTCCACCGCATAGTTCAGGCGGTACATCAGCTGCTTCGTGCCGTATTTCCGCGCGTAATGCGTGAACACCCGCTCGCGCCCCACGCACGTGCTGGCATACTCGCCCAGGAAGGCGAGCGGCGTCGTCTCATGCGCGCCGCGACCGGTCACCGGCGTGAACGGATAGACGCAGCCCGTCGAGAAGACCACGATGCGCGACGCGCGGAATTTCTGCGCCACCAGCGCGGGCACCACGGTGTTCTGGATCCATGTCTCGTCGGGTGCCGAGTCGGTGCCGAACTTCTGGCCGGCGAGATATTCCACGTTCGCCACCTCGGGCAGCTTCGCCACCTGCGCCGCATCGGCGAGGTCGCAGGACAGCGCCAGGATGCCGCAAGCCTCGAGCTCGGCCTTCGCCTCGGGCCGGCTGAAACGCGAGACGCCGTAGACCTTCGCCGTTTTCCCGGCGGCATCGAGCGCACGCCGCAGCATCACTGCGGTCGTCGTGCCCATCTTGCCGCCGACGCCGAGCACCATGAAGTCGCCGTCCAGCCGCCTCACGGCGTCAATTGCGCCGGCTGTCGGCTCCGAAAGCAGCTGTTCTATTTCGTGATCGTTCAGGGCGCGCTTTGGCATGAAAAGTGCCGGAATGTGCAAGGTGCAAACGGTCTTGTCACTCCGTTTCCTCTGCCGCACGGTCGGCTCAAATCGTCCCGGCACTCCTGATCTTTCATGCGCATCATCGACGTCCACACCCATCCGATTTTCTTCCGCAGCGGCGCCAAGCGCGCTGAGGTTGCGAAGCTCGTGGCCCGGAGCCGCGCCCTGGGCATCGTCGGGATGGTCTCGCTCGGCGACGTGCTGCTCCACGGCGTGCACCCCACGGCCGCGCAGGTCTCCGCGCTGAACGACACGAATGCCCGCCTGCAGGCGTGGCATCCCGATTTCTTCTCCAGCTTCTGCTTCCTCAATCCCGTGCTCGGCGAGCGCGCGGTGATGAGGGAGGTCGAGCGTTGCGTCACGAAGTACGGCTTCAAGGGCATCAAGCTCGAGATCTCCAACAACGCCCGCGACGCCTGCATGAAGCCCGTGATGGCGGCCGCGCGCCGCTTCGGCCTCGTCGTGCTGCAGCACAGCTGGAGCATGGTCAACCTGAAGCTCCGCCGCCTCCACAGCGACCCCGCCGACACCGCCGCCCTCGCCCGCCGCCATCCCGACGTGAAGATCATCATGGCGCACCTCACCGGCTGCGGGTTCCGCGGCGTGCTCGAGGCCAAGGGCTGCGATAATCTCTACGTCGACACCTCCGGCGGCTACCCCGAGGAAGGCTTGGTCGAGTACGCCGCCGAGCATCTCGGCGCGGACCATGTGCTCTACGGCTCCGACCTGCCCATCCGCGAGAACACCGTGACCATCGGCCGCATCCTCGGCGCGCGCCTTTCCGCCGCCGACAAGCAAAGGATGCTCCACGGCAACACCGCCCGTCTGCTGAATCTCACCTGAGCCACGCCATGCTGATCGACACCAACGCCAACCTCGGCCCGTGGCCGTTCTCCCCGTTGCCGGACTACACCGGACCGCAGCTCGCCGCCCACCTCGCGGCCAGCGGCATCCGCCGCGCGCTGGTCTCGCACCTTGGCGCCGTCTTCCTCCCGGATCCCATGCCCGCCAACCGCCGGCTCTTCGCCGCGGTCCGGCGCACGCCGGCCCTGCTGCCCGTGCCGATCCTGAATCCCGCCCTTCGCACCTGGCCCGAGCAGCTCGCCGAGTGCCGCGCCGCCGCGCCCCTCCGCGCCGTCAAGCTCCTGCCCAACTACCACAATTACACCCTCAAGGCGCGCGCCCTCGACGAGTTCATGGCCGCGCTGGCCGCGGCGAAGCTGAAGCTGATCCTCAATGTCCGCCTCGAGGATGAGCGGCACAAGTATTTCGCGCTCCGGATGAAGGGCGTGCCCGTGGCCGATCTCGGCGGATTTCTCCGGCGCTTCCCGTCGCACCACGTCCTGCTCACCGGCCTCTACAAGCCGGACCTGGAAAAACTCGCGCCGGAGCACACCAATTTTTCCGCCGACATCGCCTTCTGCGAGTGGATGAACACGCTGGAGCTTTTGCTGAAGAAGATCCCCGCGAACCGCCTCATGCTCGGCACCTGCACCCCGCTGCTTTCCACCCGCGCCGAGACCGACAAGCTGGTGCGCGCGAGCCTCCCCGCCCGGACCAGGAAACTGATCGGCTCCGGAAACGCCCGGCGGTTTTTCAAACTCTGAGCCTGTTTTTGCCGAAGGAACCGGCGCCAACAAGGCAGAAGGCAAAACCTCCGTTCCCTCCGTCTCCTCCTGTAAGAATCCGTCCCATGAACCCGCCTCCCGCCCGTCCCATCGTCGACGAACCCGTGCCCACGCTCACCCGCTGGGGCGCCGCGGAACTCGCGCGGCTCACGGCCATGGTGCAGCAGTCCTCGCTCTTTTACTGGAAAGGCCCGCAGACCACCGCACTCGTCGAGGAATTCCACCGCCACTACCCGCTGAAGTACTGCTTCCCGTGCTCCTCCGGCTCGGCTTCCCTGCACATCGCCGTCGCCGCGCTGCGCCTGCGTCCCGGCGACGAGGTCATCGTCGCCCCGATCACCGACATGGGCTCCGTCATCGGCATCCTCTACCAGCAGGGCGTCCCCGTCTTCGCCGATCTCGACCCGCACACCTATAACCTCGACCCGGCCGACGTCCGCCGGCGCCTCACGGCCAAAACCCGCGCCATCATGGCCGTGCATCTCGCCGGTAACCCGTGCGACCTCACCGCGCTCGCCGCCCTCGCGCACGAGCGCGGGATCGCACTCATCGAGGACTGCGCCCAATCTTGGGGCGCCCGCCACCGCGGCACGCCCGTCGGCCTGGTCGGCGATTTCGGCTGCTACTCGTTCAACGATTTCAAGCATATCGCGTGCGGCGACGGCGGCATCATCGGCACCAACAGCGAGCATTACGGCCCGGGCCTGTCCAAGTGGGGCGACAAGTCCTACGATCGGGTTGCCGGCGGCCGCGCCCCCGAGGAGCTGGCGCCGAACTACCGCATCAGCGAGCCGCAGTCCGCCGTGGCCGTGGCGCAGCTGGGCAAGCTCGACGACATTGTCGCCCGCCGCCACCATGCGGGCGGATTGCTGACGGCCCTGCTTGCCGGCGCCCCCGGCGTGAGCCCGCCCCGCGTCGCCGCCGGCGACACCCACAGCTACTGGTTCTACATGCTGCGGCTCGACCTCGCGCGGTTCACGGTGCCGCGGGCGGAGATCACGGCCGCGCTCAATGCCGAGGGCGTGGCGGCGACCTCCGGCTACATCCCGACCGCGGTGTACCGCTACCCCGTTTTCCAGAACCACAATTTCTTCGGCGGCGCCTGGCCGGCCCGTGACGCCGGCCATACCGCCATGGATTACCGCGCTGTCTCCTGTCCCGTGGCCGAGGCCATCCTCGAGGACTGCCTGGTGCTCAAGCTCAACGAGGCCATGTCCGACGCGTACGTGGAGAAAGTCGCCCGCGCCGTGACCACCGTCGCCCGCCGGCTCGGGAAATAATTCAATCGCGAAGGACGCAAGGAGCGCAAAGTCCCCGGGTGGGCCGTGCGCTCCGCGCGCGGCGGTTTGCGGTCGCGGCTCATCCGGAGGATTCGCCCTGGCTCGAACCGCCTCGCCTCTCCCCCACTTCCGTCTGCTTCGCGCCTCCGCGTCTCTGCGTGAGCCCCGGGAAACCTGGCCGCCCTCCGCCTTTCGTGCCCTTCGTGGCTACGCTTTCTGCGCCGCGCTCAGCTTCCGCTCCTCCGACGGACTGTGCCCGGTCGCGCGCCGGAACTGGCGGTGGAAATACTGCGGGTTCCCCAGTCCCGCCTCGATCGCCACCGCCTTCAGCGGCAGGCGCGTGACCGCGAGCAGATGCCGCGCCAGCTCGATCCGGCGGCCCAACAGGTAGCGCTGCAAGGTCATGCCGTGCTTGGCGCGGAACCGGCGCGACAGGTGGTTCTGGCTCACCCCCACCCGGCGCGCCAGCGCCGGCACATCCAGCGGTTCCCGGCCCAGCTCGTCGAGCTGGCGGCGCACCTCCTCCAGCGCCGTATCCACCCGCGTCGGCGCCGCCACGACCGTCCGGCGCCGCGAACCCGCGGTCACCGCCACCCAGAGCAACAGGCCTTGCAGCGCCGCGCCTGCCGCCTGTTGCGCCAGCCTCGCCTCGGGCCCGGCCCCCGTTCCCAGCCGGAAAAGATGGATGGTTTCCTGCAGGCGCTCGCTGATCCGGCGGGCATGCGGCCCCGGCCGCCAGTGCAGGGGCAGCCGGAAGGTCGCCCCGCCCGCTGCGTCGGCCTCGAAATGCACGCACCAGTGATACCCCGCTTGGTCCAGGTCGTAATGCGAGGGCATCAGCGCGGGCGTCAGGGTGAAGTCCCCGGGCTGCAGCCGTACCAGGCGCTTTCCCAGCCACATTTTTCCGGCGTAATTGTGCAAGTGAAGGGCCACCGCTCCGGGAGTCACATAGACCAGCCCCGGATTGTGCGCCAGCATGGGGAATCGTCCGCCGCTCCGCAGAACAGGGCGGCTGTCCCGCGGCCAGTTCAGGGTCAGGGAGGAATCGGCCATGGGTTGAAATTGGACAACAGGAAGCGGAATTCGACAACCACTTTTCCTTTCCGCCCCGGCCCCGACCGGCTCCGCTGACCCGGCTCCTCCCGGCCTCTTCCTCCCTCCCCATGGATACTCCCCAGCAAATCAAGGCGTTCTTCGAGACCAACGGCTACTATCTCGCCCGCGGCCTGTTCCAGCCGGCTGAAATCGCCGCGCTGGAAAAGGAATTCGACTTCATCATCGGCGAGCTCGCCCGCGCCGGCGACATCGACAACACGCAATGGACCGGCGAGCTCCAGAAAAAGATCGGCGGCGAGAAAAGCATGATCACGCACACGCACAACGTGCAGTGCTTTTCCGCCGCGTGGCTGCAGGCCTGCCAGGCCAAGGCGTTTCTCGACGTCACCGAGGCCATCCTCGGGCCGGACATCATCCTGCACCACACCAAGCTCTTTCAAAAGCCCCGGGAAAACGGCATGCCGTTCACCATGCACCAGGACTGGTCCTACTTTCCCTCGGTCAAGGACACGATGATCGCCGGCATCATCCATGTTTCCCCCGCCACCGACGAGATGGGCTGCCTGCGTGTCTATCCCGGTTCGCACAAGCTCGGCCGGGCCGCGCGCACCGGCGGACAGGAGCCCTCGGCATTGCTTGAGCAGTATCCCTTGGAGCAGGCCACCGTGGTCGAGGCCCAGCCCGGTGACGTGCTGTTCTTCCACTATTTCACCCTCCACGGCTCCAAGCACAACCGCTCCAACCAGCTCCGCAAGACCGTGCTGGTGCAGATGCATGCCGGCGACGACCAGATCGAGGACAAAAACTACCATCCCAACGTGCGCCTCGTCCTCCGCGGCCGGAACCACTGCATGACCCGCCACGTGGCCAACAGCCTGTAAGCCCGGCCACGGTCCCGGACAACCGCGTCATCGCCCGCATGCGGCTTGCGGTCGGTCCGCATTTCCTGCCAAGAGGTAACGCGCCCCGACTCGCCGCCTGACCGTCAACCCCCTCCCCATGCGCACAGTTCACATCGTCTTCAATGCCCACATCGATCCCGTCTGGCTCTGGCCGTGGACGGCCGGTGTCGACGAGACCCTCAATACGTGTTACACCATGTGCAACACGCTCGACCGCCACCCGGACATCGTCTTTACCCGCGGCGAGGCCTGGGTCTACGAGCAGGTCCGCCGTCATGACCCCGCGCTCTTCCGGCGCATCGTGAAGCACATTCGCGCCGGCCGCTGGTCCGTTGTCGGCGGCTGGTGGATCCAGCCCGACTGCAATCTCCCCGGACTCGAAAACATGCACCGGCAGATCTCGATCGGCCGCGCTTGGTTCGAGCAGCACCTCGGGTTTTTCCCCCGGATCGGCTACAACGTCGACTCCTTCGGCCACACGGCCGCGCTGCCCGATGTCCTCTCCGCCCACGGGCAGGATAACTATGTTTTCATGCGCCCGATGGCGCACGAGACCACGCTCCCGGCCAATGTCTTCCGCTGGCGCGGCCGGCCCGGCGGCAAGACCGTCAACGCCTTCCGCATCTCCTACGGCTACGCCACGATCTTCCCGCCCAACCTCGAGTGGGTCGAGTCCTCCCTCAAGCCGCTGCCCAACGGCGTCACCCACACGATGTGTTTCCTCGGCGTCGGCGACCACGGCGGCGGGCCCAACGAGCACATGATCCAGTGGGTGCGGGACAACCGGGACGCTCTTCCCGGCGTGAAGCTCGAGTTCTCCTCCCCCGAGCGCTTCTTCCGCGCCCTCCGCCCGGAGCTGAAGCACCTGCCGCTCGTCACTGGCGAACTCCAGATGCACGCCATCGGCTGCTACACCGGCCATCGCCCGGTGAAACTCGGCGTGCGTCGCGCCGAGAACATGCTCGCGCTCGCCCAGCGCGCCCTGGCCAAGGCCACGCCGGCCGAACGCCGCGCCGCCGCACCCGTGCTCGACGAGTCGTGGCGGACGCTTTGCTTCAACTCCTTTCACGACACCCTCGGCGGCAGCTGCACGCCCAGTGCCGCCCGCGCCGCCGACGACCAGCTCGCTGGCGTCAAAGCCGCCGCCGAGACCGTGCTCAGCGAAACCTTCCGCCGCCGCGCCCACGCGCTGCCCGCCGACCTCCGCCAGCGCATCGTCCTGGCGAATTATTCCGGGGAGAAATTCTCCGATTTCATCGAGCACGAGCCCTGGCTGGAGTGGACGCACTGGAAGCCCGACTGGTGCCTGCTCGACGAGCGCAACCGCCTCGTCCCGCACCAGCTCATCGAGCCCGAGACGCTCATGCCCGACACGATGCGCCTGCTTTTCCCCGCCGCGATCGCCCCCGGCGCCTTTCATACCGTCCGCATCGCGCGCAACCCGTCGGGCCGGACCGCCCTGCTCAAGGGCGCCAGGCCCGATTTCACGCTGCTCACCCGGCCCGATGGCAGCGGCACGCTGCAACCTGCCGCCGGCCCGGCCTGCCCGCTGCCCGAGCTCAAACTCATTGAGGAAAAATCCGACACGTGGTCGCATGGCCTCGACCGCTTCGCCGGCCCGCAACTCGACCACGCGCATTGGAGCGAACCCCTGCAGGTCGCGACCGGCCCGATTCGCCAAACCTGGCGGATCGACGGCACCATCGGCCAGAGCCGCATCTGCGCCGACTGGCGCCGTTACCTCGGCCAGGATTTCTACGAACTTCGGCTGCGCGTCACATGGCATGAGCAGCACAAGCTGCTCCGGCTCTCGTGGTCGCCCGGTGCCGGCATCCTCCGCCGGGAGGACGGCATCTCCGGCGGCGGCCTGCCGCGCGCCAGCGACGGTCGCGAACTGCCCCTCCGCGACCGCACCCTGCTGCACCTCGCGGGTGGCACTCGCGCCGGCGTCGTCGCCCCGGAGGTTTTCGCCCTGAGCGGCAAGGCTGACGCCGTCCATCTCACGCTGCTCCGTTCCTGCCCCTTCGCGCATCACGACCCGAAGATCCTGCCGCCCAAGCTCGAACACTACGCCTGGGTGGACCAGGGCGACCATGTGTTCACTGTGCGGTATTTCCCCGCCGGGAAGGTCTCCGCCCGGGAACTCGACCGTCACGCCCTCCTGCTGCAGCAGCGGCCCGTGGTCGCCGACCTCACCCGCGGCATGCCCTACCGTCCCTACAAGGACGATCCGCACTGGCCGGCGTGATCGCCGGCTAGAAACCTCATCCGATCGCGAGAACACTGGATTGAGAAAGCCCAAAACCTGAATCGGTTTTTCAGCGCTTCCTCCCTTCCGCGTTTTCGCGATAAAATTCCCCATCCCGTGGACCTCATCCAACTCAGCGGCAAGTTCACCCTCACCCAGTCCAACCTACCCGGTGCCGTCATCAAGGACGTCAACCTGGCTCAAGCCTTGTTCAGCGATGTCAATCTGACCGACGCCCGCTTCGATGACATCAATTTCACCGGCACCAGGATCACCAACGTCAACCTCACCAACGTCGACATCCGCGACTGCAATATTGACGGCCTTCGCATCCAAGGTCAGCTGGTGACCGATCTCCTCAAAGCCCGCGGTCAATAAGCCTGCCCCTGCCCTTCCTGGTTTCTCCGTTTAACCCATGAGCGTTGTCATCCCCACCCCGGAACTGCTCGACCAGTTCAACCGCGATGGATTCCTCGTGCTGCCTGATGTCCTCTCCCCCACCGAGGTCGCCACCCTGCGCGCCGGCCTGGAGCGGGTATTCAACCAGTATTCCCCGGAGGCCGAGACCTATCACATGCAGGACATCTGGCGGCCCAAGATGTTTGAGCACGGCGAGGAATTCGAGGCCCTCATCGACCATCCCGGCATCGCCGACTTCACCGAGGCGGTGCTCGGCCATGACTGCCACATGATCGCCGAGACCGGCCTGAAGACCTCGCCCGGCAAGACCATCACGTTCTGGCACCTCGACGACACCTGCCGGTTCCCCATCCCGGACGGGCAGAAACTCAACCCGGGCATTCCGATGCCCACCTACGTCATCAACATGAATTACTACCTGTGTGACGTGGACGATGAACTCGGCCCCACCCAGTTCATTCCCGGCAGCCACCGCGCCGGCCGCGCGCCGCGTCCCGAGGACAATGATGCGAACGGGAACCCGGTCTTCGAGGGCCGGACGATGGTCAGCTCGGCCGGAAAAGCCGGCACCCTCGTGCTGTGGAACGACCAGACCTGGCACCGTGGCGGGCCGAATCTTTCGCAGGGACGCATTCGCTGGGTCATCCAGACGCCGTTTGCCCGCCGCGCGATCGGGCTGCGTTACTGGCCCCATGTCAATTATCACATGCCCGAGGCTGTGATCGCCCGCGCCACGCCGCGCCGCAAACGTCTGCTCGGGTTTCATCCCATCGGCGCATACGGTTGACCGATTGTCCGCACGCTAGGGGACCGCTGCTATTTTGAGTGCAAAATTGCGGCTAAAATTCACTACAAAGTATTTGTTGTGAATTGGTTAGAGTACGTTAGTATTATACCCTATATGATATAGGGTAAAATGCTCATATATATCGTCTGCACCCCGAACCTAACCGACTCAAACGAGTCTGTGACTGGGTCGTGCGTGCATTCGATATGCAAAACCCAGCTCAATTCCTCCCGAACCCCGATGAGAGCGGCGCGTCCGCTTCCCTGACGCGATGGATTCTGCTCGTGGACGACGATCCCTCCGTTCGCCACCTGATTGAGATGATCCTCACCAAGGCCAAGCTGACCGTGCGCGCGGCCGAAAACGGCGCGGCCGCGCTGGCCATCGTGGAGTCTGCGCCGACTCCACCCGTTCTACTGGTCACCGATGTCATGATGCCGGGCATTGACGGGCTGAGCCTCGCGCGCCGGCTGCTGGCCAGGCTGCCCCGGCTGAAGGTGATCCTGATGAGCGGACAACTCAGCGACTCGGCCTGGTGGCCCGACGACCTCAGCGGGCTAAGGTTTCTGAAAAAGCCCTTTGCCTATGGTGATTTGATTCTGGCCGTGACCGAGGCCCTCGCGGAAGCCAGCCGCGGGCACTGAGGGCCACAATCCATGGACACGAATCTTACGCTTTCCGCCCAGAGTCTGACGCTGGCGTCCGATCTGGAGCACAGCGAAGCGGTCCATGGCCTGCGGGTGGTCAAGAACGTGTCGGCCAAAACCTATCTCCGGGTGACGTCCGCCGAATGGCGGTTGCTGGAGCTTTTCTCCACGCCCTGCACGGTGCCCGCGGCGTTGGCGCAGGCCTTGGACGAACGCGTCTGCCTGCCGCTCGGCGAATTCTACGAGTTGATCCTGAAGGCCGTCCGCGAGCACATCCTCGTCGAGCCGGGTGCCCTCATTCCCTCCAGCCCGGTCTATGCCTGGCGCGTGGGCATCCGCCCGCGCCACGTGATCCGACCGCTCGCCGGTCTCGTCATCACCGGCATCGTGCTGGCCTTCGCCTTCCAGCCCCTGCTTCCCACCTCCGTGCTCGGCGTCCTCGCCGGTCTCATCACGGTCAGCGCGGCGTTGAGCCTGGGAGCCGCATTCGCCGCCTGCATCGTTCGCGGCGGCGGCGGCGAACTGTACCATCCGCACTGGAACTGGTGGAGCCTGCCGCCCTGCTTCGAGGTGGACACGGGCGACGTCGTGATGCTCTCGACGCCGGCCCAGCAGGCGGTCGTCATGGCCCGGACCGGCATCCTGGCCGCCGCCGCCGGCATCATGACCTGGCAGAAACCGGAATGGAGCTTCTTCCCCCTCCTTGCCCTAGCCATCAACCTGCGGCCGATTTTCGGCGGCCGTTTCCACACCCTTTTCCGCTTCAGTCACAAGGTCCGGCTCAGTGACGCGGAGCACGCCTACATCTTCCCGCCCAACCAGCGGCCGCAGATGCGCTGGCGGACGCTCCGCCTCGCCCTGCGGCATCCTGACACCTGGGTCCGTGTGGCGTACGGCGTGATCTGGACCCTGGCCCTAATTTATGCCGGCGGCCGGCTGACCGACACGCCGCCGTGGACCTTCGGATTCTGGGAGACGAACGGCAGCCGCATCGCCCTTGCCATCGGTGCCTCGTTGATGGCGCTGGGCGGCGGCTACCTCGCGTGGGAGTTTTATTATTTTCTCCGGCGCCATGCCCTGGCGCTGCGGCGCGGTTTCCGGCTCTGGAAGCAACGCTGGTGGAGCGGCCGGAGGCTCGTCCTGCTGGAAGGCGCCCGGCTCAAGGCCGTGGCCGACTCCCCGCTGTTCCGTTCACTGCCTCCGCCGGAGCGCCAGCAACTCGCGCGCGTCATGCAGTCGACGCACCATGGTGCCTGGCAGTCCCTGCCGGAGTACGGCCCGGCGCCCGTGCGGGTCTCCCTGATTGTGAGCGGCACGGTCGGCCTGTATCGCCGCCTGCCCTCGGGCCGTCTCCGCCGCGTTCAGGTGCTCGCCGAGGGTGACGTGGTCGGCCTCCAGGACCTCGCGGATCCGGGGCATCCGGACTACTTCGTCCGGACCCTGAGCCCCGTGACGCTGCTCACGCTGGACCGGGTTGCGGCGGAGGAGATCGCCGTCCACCGCATGCTCCGCTCCACGCTCGGCAACACCATCCTGAAGCTGCCGTTCCTGCGCCGGATTTCCCTGTGCCAGAACTGGCATGTCCAGGCCGTCGAACGTTTCGCGCATCTCTCCACCATCACCGACTTTCCCGATGGCGGGGTCATTTTCCCGGAGGATCAGTTCAACCAGGAGTTTTTCATCATTTTCGAGTGTGACGCCCTGGTCAGCCGCAATACCCGGCGCGTGGCCGTGATTCATGCGGGCGATTTCTTCGGCGAGATCGGCCTGCTGCAGAACAGCACGTCCAATGCGCGCGTCAGCGCCAAGCAGGGCACCCGGTGCCTGAGCATTTCCCGGGTCGAATTCCTGCGGTTCGTCACCCACAACTACACCGTCGCCCTCGAGCTCGAACGCGTGAGTTCCAAGCGTCTGGGCCGCCCGATCTTCCCCTTGGAAAAGGGCAACTTCCGCGCCACGTGAGCGCCATGGCTTTCCAGTGGTAGCCGAGGTGACGGGGCTGGGGAATTACGCGCAAAGGCGCCAAGGTGCGAAATTCGATCAAAAGAAAACCATCTGTACTCCAGACTACAAACTTTGCGCCGTCCTTGGCCGCTTCGCGCCTAATTCAACAGCCTAAACCCAGCACTTCACGGTGCACGGCAAGCACTGCGTCCGCGATGTAATCGGCATCCGCCTCGGTGTAGAGCCAGCCCAGCGGCAGCGCGATGAAGCGCTTCGTCAGGTCCTCCGTTCGCGGAAAATCCTCGGGCCGGTAGCCGGGCGCGGGCCAGTCCTTGAACTCGCGGAACGGTGAGGCCCCGGGCGCGTGGGCGAGGCCGGTCTTCACATAATCCCGGTTGTACTGCGGGTAGGTCCCGGTGCGCTGGCCGCAGTTGACATTGCGGGCGTCCAGCTTGTCCCGGAACGGCCCCACCAACGCCGGATCATCCAGCAGCAGATAGGGCTCAAACCCGAAATCCCCCGCCGGGTCCGCCACCGGACGCAGCTTCAGGCCCTTCAGGCCCTGGAGCCGCCCGACCACGCGCGCCTGCAGCGCGCGGCAATGCGCCCGGATCCGGTCCACCTTGCGCAACTGCGCGAGGGCCACCGCTGCCGTGAGCTCCGACATGCGGAACTGTCCGCCGGCAAACGCCGGCTCCTTCGCCGGCACCTGCGCGGCGTGCACCGGCCGGTAGCTGCCGAGGTCGCTCATGCGCACCGCACGCTCGTAGAGCCGCTGGTCCCGCGTCACGATCATGCCGCCCTCGCCCGCAGTCGCGACCTTGTTGTACTGGAAGCTGAACGTCGCGATGTCGCTCCACGTGCCGATCTGCCGGCCCCGGTAACGCGTCCCGAGTGACTGTGCACAATCCTCGATCACGTACAGCCCGCGGCGGTGCGCCTCGAGCTCGACCGGTTCCATCGCCGCGGCCACCCCTTGGTAATGGACCACGATCACGGCGCGGGTTTTCGGCGTGGTCAGCCGGGCGATCTCCTTCGGGTCCAGGTTCAACGACTCGTCAATCTCCGCCAGCACCGGTCGGGCTCCCACGCGGACGATCGTTGTGAAACAGGCGATCCAGCTCCACGCTGTCACAATCACCTCGTCACCCGGACCAATGCCGCACGCCGCCATTGCCACCTCAAGCGCCGCCGACCCGCTCGTTACCGCCAGCGCGTAATCCGTGCCGATGTACTCGCGGAACTCCTTCTCCAGCTGCGCCGTCATCGGCGGCGGCTTCGCCGGGTCCCCCCCGTAGTAGCGGAACGGCTCCTTGCGGCGCAGCACGTCGAGGACCAGCGCCTCTTCCTCGGCGCCGATGGCTTGGAAGCCTAGGCCTGGAACCGGACGCGGACGGAGGGCGGGAGCAGTCATGCCACAGTCATTTTACCATGCGCCCGGAATGACAAATCAGAAATCAACCCGGTTCCCCGCCTCCTCCACTCCCGTCATCCTGAGCGAAGCCGAAGGATCTCTGTTATCCTGACCGCCAATGCCGCGTTCCACTCGGACACCCAAGCGACCAAAGTCACGATCATTTCACCGGGGCAACAGCGGAAGCAGAGGAACGGGTCCGGAGATGAACACCAAGGCCGCAAAGGCAGCGAAGGATCGCAGGTTTGCTCCACCCTTCGCGGCCCTTCGCGAACTTCGTGTTCAGTTTCTGACATCATTCCTCTCGTTCCCTCTGTTTCCTCATGTAACACCAAGCTTATGTATTCGCCCTAAAAACCGCGTTGCTGCCCACGACAGGCCCCGGTTGTTTAGGCAATCAATCCCAACCCGAGCCACGGCCTCAGGCATCGTCGACCCTCTCTTTCACCCATGACCTTTCCCCGTCACTTCGGCCTGCTCTGCCTCTCTCTCGCGGCCCTCTCCGCCGCCGAGCCCGTCGTACGCGATCTCGGCGTGCCCGTGAAGGCGGTCAACTGGGTGCGCCTCCACCCGGGCCGCGGCCCCGATGGCAAGCCCTCCCTGCTCGCCTCCATGGGCCAGAACAACGGCGGCCTCTTCGTCCTCGATATCGACCTCGCCAGCGGCCACTGCCGGCAGTTCAACGCCCCTTCCGGGAAACAGCAGTATCCGACCGCCTCCTTCCGCAGCCCGCATACCGGCGTGCTCTACCTCGGCTCGCACACCGACGGCCATCTCCTCCGCTACGATCCCGCGCATGCGGACCGCGGCCTTGAGGACCTCGGCGCCATCGACGGCGAACATGCCACGTTCCCCACCGGCATCACGGAAACGCCCGACGGCCTCATCTGGATCGGCGGCTATCCCGACTGCTCACTCACCCGGTTCGATCCGGCCACGAGGCAGTTCACCCGCTTCGGGATGGTCGATGCCGTGGACAAATATCTCTACCCGCTGGCCGGCGCCGATGGCACCCTTGCCGCCCTCACCCGGGTCGTGCACCCGCACCTCATCGTCATCGACCCGAAGACGGGCGCACAGAAAAGCATCGGGCCCGTGACTTCGCCCGAGGACAAAACCAAGCACCTCCTGTTCTACAAGGGCCTCGACGGCCTGCTCTATCTCGAGACCCAAGCCGGCAATTTCCGCGTACACGGCGACCAACTGGAACCGGTCGCCTATGTCCCCTCACCCCTGCCGCCGTTCTATGCGGCCGGGATTCAGGCCATTCCATTTCGCGACGCGGTGCCCATGCCCGACGGCTCCGTCGCCATGTGGGACGACGGGGATGAGGGCGCGGGCACGTTCCGGAAAATCCGTCTCACCAGCACCAACCCCACCGTCGCGCCGCGAGTCATCCCGCTCGACTGGCAGGGCCAGGGCACGAACCTCTTCGTCCTGCACCTCGGACCCGACGGCAACCTCTACGGCTCGAGCTTCCTGCCCGAGCACATTTTTCGCTGTGCGCCCGACGGCTCCGGCATGATCAACCTGGGCCGCTGCAGCCTCATGCTCGGCGAGGCCTACACCATCGGCAACTTCAGCGACGGCACCATGGTGTTCGGCTCCTACCCGCATGCCAACATTTCCCTCTACGATCCGCGCCGGCCGTGGCGCTTCGGCGCCGATTCCGACGGCAACCCGCGCGACATCGGCCGGCTCGACGAGGTCGGCATCCGGCCCATCGGCATGGCCATCGTCCCCGCCCTGGCCAAACCCGACGGCACCACCGTGCATGAGCGGATGTGGGCGGCCAACCTGCCCGACTACGGCACGTGGGGTGGGACGCTCACCTGGCTCGACCCCAAGACCCTCGCGTCCGGCAGCCACCGCAACCTGATCACGGATTGCTCGCCGTTCTCGCTGCTATGGCTGCCGGGCCTGAACCAGTTGCTCGTCGGCATGAGCATCGAGGGCGGAACCGGCACCCGGTCCAAGGCCCAGCACGGCGCGTTCATCCTCTGGGATCCGGTCAACGACCGGCCGCTCTACACCGGCAACTTCGGCCTCAAGAGCATGCCGGACGTGATCGCGCTCACTCCGGCGGACCATGGGCGGGTCTACGCCCTGCTCGGCCATACGCGCTACACCTCCGACCAACTCGGAGCCGCCGCCGGCGCCACCCGGGTCGCGCTGATCGACCCCGCCACCCACACGGTCATCGCCGAGGCACCACTGCCCGCGGAGTTCGGCCGCATGCCCGAGCAGGTCCAGTTCTCGCTCTTCCGCGGACCCGACGCCACCTACGGCATAACCGAGCGCGTGCTGTACCGGGTGAAGCCCGGCACCTGCGAAATGGCAGTCATCTGGCGTGCGCCCGCTGGCGACCAGCTGGACGTCGCCGGCCCATGGATCGGCCGGACCTTCTGCTTCGCGACCGGCTGGCGCCTCCGCACCCTGACCCTGCCGTGAACCCGTCTGCCACCCGGCCATGATGCTCCTGCGTCGTCTCAGTCTGCTTGTTTTCCTCATGATCACCTCTTCTTTAACTTCCGCGCCTGAGCTGCACGAAATCGGGATCCCGGTGAAAGGCGTCAATTGGGTCCGCCTCCATCCGGGCCGGACCGCCGACGGCCGGCCCTCACTGCTGGGTTCCATGGGCCAGAACAACGGCGGCCTGTTTGTCTTTGAGGTCGACCTCGCGACGGGGCACTGCCGGCAATTCAACGCCCAGGCCAAGGACGCCGACTATCCGATCAGCTCCATGCGCAGCCTGCGCACGGGCATCCTCTACCTGGGCTCGTCCTGGGACGGACACCTTCACCGTTTCGATCCGGCGCATCCCGAACGCGGGGTCGAGGATCTCGGCGACATTGACCCGGGCTCGGCGACCTTCCCCACCGGCATCCAGGAAGCGCCCGATGGCGGCATCTGGATCGGCGCCTACCCCGCGGCCTGCCTGACCCGCTTCGATCCCGTCACCGGCGAACTCAAGCGCTACGGCCGCCTGGATGAAACCGACAAGTACCTCTATCCGCTCTGCGGCGACGACGGCACCATTGCGGCGCAGACCAAGACCACCCGCTATCACCTCATCATGTTCGATCCGAAGACCGGTGCGCACCGGCCGGTCGGCCCGGTCCTCGATGATCCCAACAATCCCGAGCGCCGCTTCCTTTTCTTCAAGGGCACCGACGGCCTGCTCTATCTCGACAGCGACATGGGCAGATTCCGCCTGCAGGGCATGACCGCGACGCCCGTCGACACCGTGCCGGACCAGATGCCGGGCATCCACGCCACCTACAAGCATGGCTACCAGGCCGACCTCACCATGCCCGGCGGCTGGCGCGCAGCCTTCACCGAGGATGGCGGCGCCCCGCGCAAACTCGACCTCACCAACGCCGATCCCTCGATTCCCACGCGCCACCTCACGCTCGACTGGGTCGGCGGCGGCACCGAGCTCTTCATGATCGGGCTCGGACCCGACCATCGGGTTTACGGCTCCAGCATCCTGCCCGAACACCTTTTCCGCTGCGAGTGGGATGGCTCCGGTCTCGTCAACCTTGGCCAGTGCAGCCTTTCGCTCGGTGAGGCGTATTCCATGGCCGCCTATGGCGACGGACTCATCGCCCTGGCCTCCTATCCCGCCGCGCGCATTTCGCTCTACGACCCGAAACTGCCCTACCGCTTCGGCCTCGGACCCGGCAGCAACCCGCTTGACATCGGCCCGCTTGACCCGAAGGAAATCGCCTACCGTCCGCATGCGATGGCCGTGACTCCGGACGGGAAGATTTGGATCGGCGCCGCCCCGAATTATGGGACCCGTGGCGGCCCGCTTGGCTGGTATGATCCGAAGACCGGCCAGCGCGGCCTGCATCGCGAGGTCCAGCCGGACACCTCGCCCAACTGCCTGCTCTGGCTGCCGGAACTGAAACAGCTCCTGGTCGGCCTGGGCACGGAACCTGGCAGCGGTGTCGCCGTGCAGCGCCCCGCGGGGGCCTTCGCGTTGTGGGACCCCGCCCGCGATCAATTGGTGCAGGCCGGCGATTTTGGCCTCAAGGACCTGGCCGATGTCTGCTCATTGGTTCCCGCCGGCCATGACGGCCTGGTCTACGCCCTCAGCTGCCGCCCAGCGTACCTCGTCAAGGACTACTCCGCGCAGCCCGCCCCGACCACGGTCGCCCTGCTCGATCCCGCCCGGCGGCGCATCGTCGCCTCCGCCGTGGTCCCCGCGGCGTTTGGCCTGACGCCCAAGTTCAGCGTCGACAGCCTGCGCCGCGCCGGCGACGGCACCTGCTACCTCGTGCTCACGAGCGGTGTCTACCGGGTAAATCCCAAAACCTGCGAGGTTTCGCTGGCGTGGCAGATCCCGGATGGCGAAATCGATGTCACCGGCCCGCTGGTCGGCCACCGCCTGTTCTTCGGCACCCGCTGGAAACTGCGCTACATTGATTTGCCGTGATCCGGCTGCCAGCTCATCGTCACGCAATCCCGGCGCCCCGCGCCGATGCCGATTCCTTACCCCAATGAACGAGCCGATCAAAATTAACTGGTACCGTTGCAAGGTGGACAAGGCCGTCATGAGCGAGCTCATGCGCAAGAGCGACGCCCGCGGCTTCCTCCAGGCCGGGTCGCAGCTGCTGCTTTTCGCCGTCACCGGCACGCTGGCTTACCTCGCCTTTCTCAGGGTGCACGCCGACACATGGCATTGGGCGCTGCCCCTCCTGCTCCTCGCGCTGTTTGCCCACGGCACCAACGGCAGTTTCTTCGGCGGCATCGCCTGCCACGAGCTTTGCCACAAGACGCCGTTCGCCACGCAATTCTGGAATGCGTTTTTTCTGAGGGTCTACTCTTTCCTCGGCTGGTTCGATCCCACCGGCTATCGGGCGAGCCACATCCGGCACCATCAGACGACCACGCACACGGATTATGACGGCGAGGTTGTCCTCCCGCAGGGCCTCGACTGGCATGGGGCAAGACTCGTCGCCACGGTCCTCACCTTCAGCCCTACCGGCCTGATCAAGCTCTTCCGCTTCTGGATCGCCGCGGCTTGCGGCGACCTGACCAAGGACGGCTTCTTCCGGGCCAAATGGCTCCTGCAGGTCGTGCCGGAATCCAAACAGCAGCGCGAGATCATCCGCTGGGCCCGCATCGTCCTCTTCGGCCACCTCGCCCTCGCCGCCCTCTTCATCCTCACCGGTCACTGGTTCCTGATCGTCATCGTCAACCTTGGCTGCCTGTACTGCGGCTGGCTGGTCATGCTCTGCGGCGCCGCGCAGCATGTCGGCCTCTCGCCGAACACGCCCGACTTCCGCCTCTGCTGCCGCACCTACACCTGCAGCTGGCTGCCGGGCTTCTTCTACTGGAACATGCAGTACCACGTGGAGCATCACATGTTTCCCGCCGTGCCCTTCTACAATTTGCCGCGCCTGCGGGCCGCCATCGCCCATGATCTTCCGCCCGCCCCGCACGGCCTCTGGGCCACCTGGCAGGAACTCCTGCCGATCCTGCGCCGTCAGCGCGAGGACCCGACCTACGTCTACGTACCCCCGCTGCCCGGCCACGACGGCGACCGCGCGGACGACCGCACGCTCCTGAGCGAAGCCTCTCAGCAGGCCTGAAAAATTAACCGCCAAGGGCGCGAAGATCCCCAAGCAAACAGATCGGGTCTTCGCGGTTTGTCCTTCGCGCCCTTCGCGGTTAATGAAAGGATTGGAATCAGCGCCGCGGCAGCGCCTTCACCATCTTGGTGAAGTCCTCCAACCCGAAGATGAACCCGGAATTGATGCTCACGCGCCAAAGCGCCTGCGCTTTCTCGCGCTCCTCCCGCGCCGTCGCGGCATTCTCCACCGCCGTCACCGCCTCGGGAATCGTCGAGCACAGCACGCCATAGCGCCCCATGTCCACCATGCCGCCCGGCGACATCAGCAGGCACCAGTTGATCGCGAAGCCGACGTAGACGAGGTGGTTGATGCCATGCGCCCGGCACACCGCCGCGAGCTGATGGCCGTCCTCGGCGATCGGCTCGTCGCCCACCGGTCGGGCCTCGGGTGCAAAGTCGAGAAACTTCCAGCCGGCATCGACATCGGGCCGGTTGCGCTCGCCCACAAAGACGTTCTTCCCGCGGAAATCCTGCAGCCGGTCGTACACCGGGTCCTTCGTCACCTGTTCGTACTTGGGCGACGGCCCGGCCAGCTTCAGCGTGTTCCGGTAGCCCGGGAGATGGGAGTAGTAGTCGCGTCCGCCCACCACATGAAACAGCGGCAGCGTCGACGCGCGCACCGCGCTGAGCAGCGGCGGAAAGACATCCGCCAGGATCTTCAGCGCCCGCGGATGATATTCCACGCAGCGCCGCCAGCCCGGCCAGTCCTCCATCGTGCCGCACTCCCACGCGTGCATCACCACGACCGCGGTGTGCCCGGGCGAGAAGTCGATTTCGGCGCGCTTCCAGCCGCCGTAGCCTTCGGCAGGCACGTCCCGCGTATAGTCGGCATCGAACTGCTGGTAATGCCGGGTCGGGATTTTGACGGGATTCATGGCGGAATGCGCGGCTGGGGATTAGGGCGGATCCTGCTTACCTTGGAAGGATAAAAGACTGTCTCACGGCTTCCCCACCCTGCACAGAATCCAGCCCAGCGCCAGCAGGAGCGCGCCGGCCACGACGTTGAGATTCGAGGAGACGAGGGCCGTGGACGGCACCACCGCCCGGCACGCCAGCAGCACTCCGCCGAAAACATAGCACAGCCGGCCCAGCATCAGGAAGAATTTCAGCCCTCCGCGCCGGACCGTCTCGCCGCCCCCGGCCGTGGCCAGCACCGGCGTGCGCAGGTCGGCGTCGAGCCGGAGGATCTCCGCGTGGCGCGGGTCGGCGGGATCCCACCAGTAGGCCGAGCCGAAGAACACCGCGCTGGTCACGCCCACCGCCAGAAACATGTTGCGCTCAAACGCCCGGCCCGCCCCCCACCCGGCCAGCGTGCAGACCAGCACCGCGGTGAGAAAGGCCACGCACGCCGCCATGCCCGACCACCACGGGGTTTTCCGGTAGAGCAACCCTAGCCCGACCGGCATCATAAACCCGGCGATGACCGAGGACAGCACCGCCACAAACTTGAAGGCCCCGCCAAACCGCGGCACCTGGAACGCCACCACCACCCCGAGCACCCCGAGGGCGAACATGGTCCAGCGCGCCACCTTGAGCTTGTGCCGGTCGCCCGCCGGCCGGAAGCCGAGGCGCTGCCGCGCCGGCACGTACAGGTCGTGCGTCATGGTCGCCGAGAGCCAGTTGAGCGTGGCGTTGTCCGCGCCCAGCGTGGCGGACAGGATCGCCGACACCACGAACCCGACCAGCCCGTGCGGCAGCAGCGTGAGCGCCAGCCCGACGAACGAGGCCTCCGTCGGCTCCGGGAACGCCGGCCACGCCGTCGCGATGTCCGGGAAGATCACCCGCGACGCCATGGACGGCAGCACCCACATCAGCGGCCCGACCACGGTCAGCACCGCGCAGAGCAGCGCCATCTTTCGCGCCCCGCGTTCATCCGCGACCGATTGGTACCGCTGGACCATGGCCCAGTTGAAATTGTAGCCGATCAGCCCGCTCATCATCCACGCCACGATGAACACCCCTGACTGGAGCGGGCCGTTCAGCGCCGTAAGGTAGCCCGCGGGCACCTCGTGCACCATCCGCCGGAATCCCGCCGCCAACCCGTCGCCGTGGCCCAGGTAAAGGTAGGCCACGGGACAGATGATCAGCGTCATCACCAGGATGATCATGCTCTGGATCGAGTCGCTCAGCACCGCCGCCCAGAATCCCCCCGCCATCGAGTAGAGGATCAGGACGGTGCCGATGATCAGGATGCACAGCTGCCACCCGGCCAGGGCGACGCCGGCGAAATGAAACGTGGCGTTGTTGAATCCCAGGGCCGTGGACCCGAAGATGCACAGGATATAGATGCCCTGCCCCAGTCCCGCCACCTGCGGCGGGATGGACATCACCGAGTAGAACCACGTCGTCGAGGGGGAATACCGCCGAGTGAGGAACTCGAACGGCGCCTCGATCCGCGTGCGCCGCCACAGCGGGGCAATCCACCGGTAGCCGATCAGGTAGCCCCAGCACCCCGAGGTATAAAGGATGAGCGAGCCGAGCCCGTTCCGGTACGCGAAGCCCGCGGCGACCACGAACATGTACGTCGAGAATCCGCTCACCCAGTTCGACACCCCCGCCAGCAGCCACGGCACCTTGCCACCGCCGCGGAAATAATCGTCCGAGTTCTGATTCTGCCGCGCCGAGTAGAACCCCACCCAGACGATCACGCCCAGGTAGAGCGCGATCAGCCCGTAATCGATCCCGTTGACCGTATTAATGACCGGCATGAAAAAATTACGGAGTGCGGATCGCGGAAACCGGCCAGGGCCAGCTCACCAACGGGAACACCAGTTCATTGGATGGCTGCCGGGCGACGTTAACTATCCGGTCTCCGGTCTCCGGTCTCCGCAATTGCTTTCGGCGGCCGGGCCACCCACCGCAGGGCCAGCCCGATCGCGATCAGGAGGCTGCCGCCGATCACGTTGATGAACGCCGGCGCCACCCGCGTCGCCGGCACAAACCAGAAGGCCAGGAGCACCAGCCCGATGAGCAGGCTCAGGTTGCCGATCACGGCGTACACCTGCATCGCGCCGTGGCCGCCCGGACGGTTGTCCTCCGCCACCGGCGTCCGCAGGTCGTGGTCGAGCCGGATCGCCCCGGCGCTCTTCGGATCGTCCGGCCGCCAGAAGCAGGCCGAGATCACGAACACCACCGTGGAGCCGGCCACGGCGCTCAGGACATTGCGCGCATAGTCCTGATCCGGCCACAGGTTCAGCCCCAGCATCAGGAACGTCAGGGCAAACCCCGCCGCACACGAGGCGGTGCCCGACCACCAGGGGGTCTTCCGGTAGATCAGCCCGAGCGCCACGGGCATGCTGAAGCTCGGGCCGACGATCGAATAGTACTTCAGGCCGAAGGCGAAGGCGCCGCCGAGCTTCGAGATCACGAAGGCCAGCGCCACCCCGCTCACCCCGATCACCAGCATCGTCACCTGCGCGGTGCGCATCTGGTGCAGGTCCGACGCCGGCGCGAAGCCCAGCCGCTTGCGCAGCGGCACGTACACGTCCTTCGTTACCGCCGCCGACAGCCAGTTGAACGCATCGTTCGCCTGGCCGAGCGTCGCCGAGAGGATCGCCGCGACCACGAAGCCGACCATGCCGTGCGGCAGCAACAGCATCGCCAGGCTGACGAACGAGGCCTCCTCCGGCGCCTGCAGGTTCGGCCACAGCGCGTGCATGTCCGGAAAGATCAGTTTCGCCCCCATCACGGGCAGGGTCCACATCAGCGGCCCGATGAGCGAGAGCCACGCCCCCAGCATCGCCATCTTCTTCGCGTCCCGCTCGCTCGGCACGCTGTTGTAGCGCTGCGCGAAATGCCAGGCGACGTTGTAGCCGAGCAGCCCGCTGATCATGTACGCCGTCAGAAACCAGAACTCCACCGGCTGCCCACTGGGCACCAGGTAGTCGTGCGGCAGCTCGTGCACCAGGCGCTTCACGCCGGCCAGGAGTCCCCCGCCCTGGCCGACATAGGCCAGGGATACCGGCAGGATGATCACCGACATCACCAGGATGATCACGCCCTGGATCGCGTCCGACAGCACCGCCGCCCACAGCCCGCCGACCACGCTGTAAAGGATCATCACCGCGCCGACGACCAGCATCGTGGCCTGCAGGCCCGTAAGCGACACACCCATGAACCCGAAGACCTGCCGGTCAAACCCGAGCGCCGCCGACACGAAGATGCACAGGATGTAGAGGCCCTGGGCCACGCCGACAATCTGGGGCACGATGGCCGTGACGGTGTAAAAGTACGTGGTCGACGGCGAATACCGGCGCGTCAGGAACTCCAGCGGCGCCGCGATGCGCGCGCGCCGCCACATCGGCGCGAAATAAAAATAGCCGGCCAGGTAGGCCCAGAACGCCCCGGTGAAGATGATGAGCGCACCCGAGCCGTGCTTATAGGTGTAGCCCGCCGCCGCCACGAACATGAACGCGGAAAACCCCGCGACCCAGCTCGACACCCCCGCCATGAACCATGGCACCTGCCCGCTCGCCTTGAAGAAGTCGTCCGTGCCCTTGTTCTTCCGCGCGGCGTAAAACCCCACCCAGATGACAATCACGAAATACAGCGCGATCAGGACATAGTCGATCGTGTTGACGGTGTTGAATACGGGCATCGGGGAAAATTCGAGGAGAGAAATCCGAAACTCGAGGGAAGAGTCAGGAGTTCGTCATCAAAAAAGCCTTAACGCCGGAGTGTCTTCCTGAACGACGTGAAGGATCCCGTTGGATGATGTCGAAGCCCGCAACGGAGTCTCCCTGGATTCTTCGCGGCGCCCGGAATGACCGGCCCCGGGATCGTTTCGAATTTCGAACTTCATCCTTCGAGCTTCTCACGCCAGCGCAACGTTCACTTCCGGCGCACCGCCGGCGGTCACCGCGATGCTCAGGTCCACGGCCAGGCCGCCCTGCGTGCCCTGCACCCGCCACTGGCCGGCCGCCTGCGTGATCGTGAGCTTGCCATGCGTGCCGCCTTTGGGCTGCGCGCTGCACACCGTCAGAAGCTCGTGCTCGGTCGCCTCGGCCGAGACCACCTCGGCGAAGGGATAGACCCCGTCCTTCTCCTCGAGCGGCAGCTTGCCCGCCACGACCGTGCGGCCCGCCGTGCGGGCCACGCGGCCCAGCAGCGTCGCATGCGGCCGCGCAATCGTGAAGTCATCGCCCTCCACCGCCACCCGGCCGGCGAGGTCCTCGTTGAAGGCCTGGAACCGCACCTGCACCGACGCCTTTGCGTCCTTGAGCGCGACGCGGTCGAGGAAGACGACGATGTCGGGCTTGAGATAGACCAGCGTGCGGTGCACGCGCGTCACCGCCGCGTTGACCAGTTGGTACGCATCGGTCGCGTCACTGGTCACCGTCATCCAGCCCGGTCCGGTGCGGAAATCGGTCACGGCCGCCATCGCCCACGAGGCATTCGTGCCCTCGCTGCCGTCATGGTACTGGTGGCCCTTCCCGTTGATCAGTACCGCCGTGTGGGCCTCGGTCAGGCGCAGCAGCCAGCGCGGCTGCGTCCGGACATACGCCGCGCGAAACGGATCGTGCAGCAGGCGCTCGCCATAGGCCTTGAAGATGACGCTGTTGCGGTCCGCATGCTCGTGGTTGCCCGGACCGCCGCTGCGCAGGGCCAGCACGTTGTCGGGCGCATGCCAGCCGGTGCGGGACACGACCAGGTCGTTGGCCATGCGGTGATCCAGCAGTGCGGCCTCGGGTGCGACCTCGGAGGCCACCGGGTCGTACCAAATCATCCCGTAGTGGAACTTGGCTTCGCCGATCTCGCGCGCCACGTACTGCGAAAGCTCATCCCCGTGCGTGCGGCGCACCCACGCCGCCACCGACACGTCCACCGCACCGTTCGCGTCGCCGAAGTTCACGATGTCGAACCCTGGCTTGACCACCGGCATGACGAAGCCCTGCACGTGCGTGAAATCCGTCATCTTGCGGTGGTCGTCGAGCCGCGGGAGGGTCATGGCCAGCGCGTACCGCACCGAGCCCGGATAGTTGATGAGCCGGCGGTCGTCGATGCCCTGCGTCCGCCACAGCGTCTCGGCGAACAGCGCCAGGTACAGCGTCGTGTAGCCCCAGTAGCTCACGCCCTCGTCGTAGCAGCCGTCGCTGCCGTACATCGTGGAGAACGACTTCGCGCTCGAGCGCGCCAGCTCCAGCCAGCTTTCCGCCTGCGGCAGCCGTCCGCGGAAATAGCAGGCCGCGATGCCGAGTGACGCCGTCGGGATGATCTTGAGGTTCGTCGCGTTGAGGATGATCGGCCAGCGTTTGAGGCTGATGTTGCGGAACTCGTCCACCTCGCTGCGCGGATTCCAGCCCCAGCCCTGCACCCGGTCGGGATACTTCAGGCCGTAGACCGTCGCATGGCACGCCGGGATGCCCTTCGCCAGGATCGCCTGTTCCACCGCCTCGCGCTCGGCCGGCGTCACGGCGTCGCCCAGGAAGTCCATTGTCAGCAGCAGCGCCACCGTGCCCTCGCTGGCGCGCTGCAGCGCGAGCACCTGCCGGCCGCCCTCCACGAAACTGTCCCACTCCGGGAACTCCGTCATCTTGCGCATCGCGAGCTTGGCGAGCGCGAGGTTCGCGGGATCGCGGTTCACGAAAAAGATGAACGACGAGCGCTCCATGATCTTCTGCAGGCGGAGCAGGTCGATCACGTGATTGGTGAACTTCAGCTTGTGCTCCAGAAACTCGGTGTCGGCGGCAATGTCCCCCTCAAGCATGGTCTGCCAGAGTTCCGCGAACCGCGGGTCCTTGGTATTCGCGCTGATGCGCGGCTGGTCGGCTGCGTCAAACAGCAGACCGCGATGAAGTTTGGGCGAGGAGGCAGTAGTCGGAGTCATGGAAGGAGAGTCCGCGGCACCCAGCCGCACGCCGGCCAACGGCAGCGCCGCGGCCAGCCAGGAAGCGCTCTGCAGGAAATCGCGGCGGGATTGGTGGGTGGGATTCACGGGAAGTGGAACCTGACAGGCGGCACGCGCAGCCACGCACCGACCCTACGCAGCCCCCCGTGGCTGTCATCGCAAAAGCAGGTCGTACGCCAGTTTTCCCGCGGAATAATCACATGGAGGCCGCCCCGAAATTGGAATTTTCCAGCGAATGCACGCTCATCGGCACTCACTTGAGCCCAAAACCAACTCCGATCCACTGCCACGAAAAAACCCAACACACCAATGCTGCATGGAAAGATGCCGATGGAGTCGAAGATGTCGGGGCTTCTGAAGCCTTCTCGTTTCGGGTGCTTGGCGCTTTTCGTGGTCAAATCCGGCTGGTTCATTTCGACTGGGCTCCGGATTCGTCGTCCTCCACGCCCATTAGCGGGCGATAATCCGGACAGGCTTCCTAACCATGATACCGCGCGATGGCCACCGCCGCGCAAGCGCCGATCTCATCCCCCAGCTTCGCCGGTACGACGACGCAGTCGCGCGCACTCGCAGGCAGCGCCTCGCGCGCGATCACCGTGTTCATCGCCGGTGCGATGAACCGCTCGCACCGCTGGTAGATGCTGCCGATCACGATCCGCTCTGGATTGAGCACATCGATGAACAGCGCCAGCGCCTCGCCGAGCCGCTGCCCCACTTCGCGCCAGACCGCCAGCGCCAGCACGTCACCCGCCTCCGCCGCCGTTCCCACCGCGCGCGCCGTGAGTTGATCCGCCGCGAATTTCTTCAGCGCGCTTTCGCCCGCAAATTCCGCCACCCGCCGCCGGGCCAGCTGCGCGATGCCACCGCCCGAGCAAAATCCCTCGAACGAACCCGCCTTGCCGTAGCCCACCGGGCCGTCCGCCGCCATCCGCATGTGGCCGACCTCGCCCGCGTTGCCCGAGATGCCTTCGTAGAGCCGGCCGTCGAGGATCAACCCCGAGCCCATGCCCGTACCCATCGTCAGGAACATCATGCTCTGGCAGCCCCGCCCCGCCCCGAACTGCCACTCCGCCAGCGCGCAGGCGTTGGCGTCATTCATCAGGAACGCCCGCCCGCCAAACCGTTCCGTCAGCAGCGCGCAGATCGCGATCCGGTCCCAACCCGGCAGGTTCGGCGGCGAGAGGATGAGACCCCTGCCGCTGTCCAGCGGTCCGCCGCACGACACACCGAAGACAGTGTCCCGCGCCGGCTTGAGCGCCGCAACCTCCGCGAACAGCCGGTCGAGCGTCCCGCGCACATCGGTGGTCGCGAACCGCACCACCTCACGCACCCGGTCCGGACCATCCGGCACACTGAGCGCACACTTGGTGCCGCCGATATCGAGGCCGATGATGTTCATGCTGGAATTGCGGTGGGCGGATACCGGAAAGTTCGGAGCTTGGCCACAATGAGGCACGAAAATCATCCCGACTCCGACTCAAATCTTCCGCGCGCCCATAGGCGCAATGGCGACTCCTTCGCCGCGAGCATGCCCCTGCGCCTGATCGAGGCCATCCCTCATTGAAGCAACGGCAGTTTTTCGCGGCTGAACCGGAGCCGAGCCGCCAGCCGCTTCAACTCCGGCAGCGCGGTCCTCCGCAGCAACACAACCACGGTCCCGCCGCTGCCCCCGCCGCTCACCCGTGCACCGTAGAATCCGCGCCCGGACCCCAGCGCCCTCACCGCCGCGACCATTTGTTCGGTCTCGGGACAGCCCAGCCCGATCGACGAATATCCGGCATGCGACTGGAACAGCAGCTCGCCCAGCACCCGCAGCGTCTCCTCCCGGCTTTTGGCCGTAATCCCGCGCAGCAGCGCAACCGCCGCCTGTGACCGGAAACTCTCTTCCACGGGAAAGGATACTGCCGCACGCACGCCGTAGCTCTTCGCCGGATCAATCCTGGACAAAGGATCATCCACGCCGCCACAACGCGCCAAAAACGCCCGGCCCGTGATGGTCTCCGGCAGCACTGCCAACGGAAAAGACCGCACTTCCGCCGGCGTGAGTTCGGCCGCATGCGCCAGTCGGCGGCCCGTGGCGCGCCCGATCAGCCTTTTCCCCATGAACGCCCCGGCCCGCGCCGTCGCATAGGGCGACGCGGTCACCGCGTGCTTCACCCCGCTCGGCCAGCCGACGGCCACCACGCCCGGCGGCAGCCGCACCGGATCGCCCAGGACATCCGGACGGCAGAGGATCGGCAGCAGCGCCCCGCGCACACCATGGGCCGAGGCCAGCTGGTCCATCAGTCCGCACGGGGCGCCGACGATTTCATTTTCCGCGCGCTGTGCGAGCCGCGCCAGCGCCGTGCCCTTAAAACGCCGGCCCGCCAGTTTTTCCAACGCCCGCAGCGTGGCCACTTCCAGCGCCGCGCTGCTGCTCACACCCATTGAAACCGGCACGCGTGAACGAATCGAAAACATCAGCCCTCTTCGCGGCCGCCACTGCCACGCCTCGCACGCCAGCAGGAAGCAGCCATAGGGATAACGCACCCACCTCGGCACCTCGGCCGGCGGCGTTCCGATCGCCACGGCGCACTGGCCTTCACTCGGACTCGTGAAAACCCATTCCCGCGCCGCCTGCTCCGTCAGTGTCACCCGCGTGGTCAGCGAGAGCGGCATCTCGAGCACGAGCGAGCCGCTGTAGTCCGCCACCCCGCCCATGAAATCCAGCCGCCCCGGGGCCTCGCCAAAGACTGTCTTCATCGCATCAAGTTAGGATTGTCATTCTGAGCGCAGCGAAGAATCCATTTGGATATCGTCGGCCGAGTCGCACTGGATTCTTCGCTGCGCTCAGAATGACAGAGAGGCCCATCAGAAATGTTTCCTAATGAGCCGCCGCAGCACCGGCCGCACCGTGCGCGCCAGCGCGGGATTCGCGTAGCCCATCCAGGCCACCGGCGTGGTCGTGTCGAGGAGCGCGTTGAGCGGCCGGCCCTCCGGCGTCTCGACGATCCCGCCCGCCTCGCCCAGGATCAGCGCCGTGCAGATATCGTAGGGATGGCAGCACAGCGACGCGCTCCCGAGCTTCAGTTTCGCGTACGCCAGCGGCCGCAGGTCGCCCAACATCCGGTCGTGCCCGACCGCAAGTTCGTACATCTGCCCGCCCGTGGAAATGTACTGGTCATCGAAGACGAGTTGTCCGCCGTTCTTCCCCAGCACGCCGAGTTCCCGCCAGAGCCCCTCCTCGACTGTCGCAAGCAGGGTCTTGCCCTCGGGGAAGAACTTCGCGATCGACGCAAAGCCATGCTCAAAATGCTTCGCCGCCGACGGCCGCGGCGCGAACGGCCGGCGCCGGCCCGTGCGCAGGTCGTGCATCTGCGCCACCACACCCTGCCCGCGCACCGCGCTGAGCTGGTCGCTGCGCCATTGCTTGCTCGTGGGTAGCTCGGTCATCGCTGCGACCACAATATCGCCGAGGTTTGTCTTCGCCCCGCGCTGGGGTGCCAGCGCCGCCAGCGCCCAGGCGGAGCGCTTGTCGTACATCAGGTTCCTTGTGCCATCGATCGGGTCGAGGATGCACTTGAAGATCGTCTTCGCCACCGGCGTGCCGCGCGGGAACGTGACCTCGTCGCCGTCCTCCACGCCCTCCATCACCAGCTCGACCGGCCATGCCCGCGGCCAGTGCCGCTCGAACCAGGCAAAGATCGCCGCCTCGGAAATCTTGTCGACCTGGTAGATGGTGTCCGCCGCCGTGACCGCCGCGATGCGCGCAAACGACTTCGCCCCCTTCACCCGCGCCGCAATCAGCGTGTCCCGCAGGTCCACCTGCAGTGCGCAGAGCAGTTGACGGGCTTGTTCGAGATTTGTTTTCACCACGAAAGGTTGGTTCTAACCGCGAAGGACGCGAAGAGCGCAAAGTTCATTCCGGAAGTTTCTACACGACACGGTGCAAACCATCTCGAAGCAAGCGCACGTTGAAATTGATGAGATAGCCAAGATGAAGCCCCGACAACTTCAGATAAGAAATGAGCTGTGCATTGTGAATGGGCTCAATGCGTTCAGCCGCCTTCAATTCCACGATGACTTGATTTCCGACGAGGAGGTCAATGCGGTATCCGACATCGATCTTCATGCCTTGGTGAATCAGCGGCAGCTCTTCCTGTCGTTCAACCTTGAGATCGCGCCTCGCCAACTCAAAAGCCAGGCACTGCTCATCGGCGGACTCCAACAAACCTGGCCCCAGTTCGCGATGTACCGTGATTGCCGCATCCACCACTTGCTTGCCGATGTCTTCCAGTTCCATCTTCGCGTGCTTGGCGCTCTTCGCGGTTAACCAATTTTTTGGTAGTGAACTGCAGAAACGGCGCGCAGTTCCGCCGCCTTCGCATCCGGGTCGGACTCGTTCGTCATCGAGCCGCCGCCGATTTCCGGGCCGGCCAGGTACTTCATCGTGTCCGGCTTCCGCAGCGGCGGGTGGAACTCGAGGTGAAAAGGATAGAACGCATAGTCCGGCCCGTCGCACGGGGCCTGGTGCACCGCCATCACGTACGGCATCGGGAGCCGCCAGAGGTTGTCATACCGCGTGGCGACCTCGCGCACCATCCGCCCGAGCGACGCCCGCTCCGCCGGCGTGAGGCCGGCCAGCGAGGGCACCTGACGCTTCGGCAGGATGAACACCTCGTAGGCATAGCGCGCAAACCACGGCACGCAGGCCAGCCAGGCTTCGTTCTCCGCAATCACCCGCGGCCCGGCCGCCTCGCGCGCGAGAATGTCCTGGCCGAGGAAACGGCCCGTGCGTGCGAAAAATTTCCGCGCGCTCTCCACTTCGCGCGCCGTGAACCCGTAGACGAGATTGCCGGCGTAGATCTGGCAGTGCGGATGCGGGTTCGACGTCCCGACCAGCGAGCCCTTGTTCTCGAAGATCAGCACATGATCGACGTCCGCCCGTGCACCCAGCACGACGGTGCGCTCCGCCCACAAGTCCACGACTGCCTGGCATTCCTCATCCGTCAGGTCGACGAACGTCTTCGCGTGGTCCGGGCTGTAGCACACCACCTCCGCCGTGCCGGTCGCCGGGCGTGTCCGGTAGAAATCGTCGCCACCGGTGGGCGCCGGCGCCTCCGCGGAAAAGCACGGCAGGTCGTTCGTGAAACCATAGGTGCCCGGGTAGCGGGGATTCTCGCCGTGCAGGCGCCGGTTGCCCGGGCAGAGCGCGCACGTCGGATCGTAGCCGGGTACCGCCGCCGCGGCCGGCTTGTGCGTGTCGCCGATCCAGGGCCGCCCGCCGCGATGCGCGGTGAAGAGCACCCATTCCTCGCGGAGCGGATGCCAGCGCTGCTGCCAGACGACGGGCGAAGCCATGGTTGGGGAAAGGGAAGCGACGTTGAAAGGACGCCCGTTTTTTGGGGCAACGCCCCCGGAAATCCAACCAAAACGCGGCGCGACAGGCTTGGCTTTGATTTTCAACACGAAGATCACGAAGCGCACGAAGCCCGATCACCTAACCATCACGCGTTTTACAGGAGGTAACCGGGGAAACGTAGGGCCAAGCCACCTTGGATCGAAATCCGACCTCCCGCCCTGCCTTCGTTACCTGCTGCAAAAAATTCCGCCGCCCTAGCCTCAGCCCAGCCCCGGATAATCGAGCGTCGCGAAATGATCGGCAAGCGTCTCGGCGCGACGGATCACCTTGTACTTGCCCCCGCCCTGCCAGAGCACCTCGGCCGAGCGCAGCTTGCCGTTGTAATTGAAGCCCATCGCATGCCCGTGCGCGCCCGTGTCGTGGATCACGAGCAGGTCGCCGATGGCCGGGTCGGAAATCTCGCGGTCCACCGCGAACTTGTCATTGTTTTCGCAGAGGGAGCCCGTGACGTCGTAGACCTTCTTCGGGCCGTTTTCCTTCCCTGGCACGGTAATGTGGTGGTACGAGCCGTACATGCCGGGACGCATCAGGTTGGCCATGCAGGCGTCGAGACCGACATAGTCCTTGTACGTCGCCTTCTTGTGCAGCACGTGGCTGACGAGATAGCCGTACGGGCCCGTGATCATGCGGCCGCACTCCATCGCGATGCGGATCGGGCCGAGGCCGGCCGCCGCGATCGTGCGGTCGTAGACCGCCTTGATCCTCGCGCCGAGCGCGGCGAGGTCCACGGCGGTCTGGTTCGGCCGGTAGGGAATGCCGATGCCACCGCCGAGGTTGAGATATTCGAACCGGATCCCGAGTTCGCGGTTCAGCTCGACCACCAGTTCGAACAGCATCTCGGCCGTGCCGACAAAATAGTCGGGGTTGAGTTCGTTGGAGGCGACCATCGTATGCAGGCCAAACCGCTTCACGCCGCGGTCGCGCAGCGTGCGGTAGCCCTCGAACAGCTGCGCGCGGGTGAAACCGTACTTGGCCTCCTCGGGCTTGCCGATGATCGCGTTCCCTTCCTTCAGCGGGCCGGGGTTGTAACGGAAACACAGCATCTCGGGCAGTTTCCCACCGAGGCCCTTTTCGAGGAAGGCGATGTGGCTGATGTCATCGAGATTGATGATCGCACCGAGCTCGTAGGCCTTCTGGAACTCGTAGTCCGGGGTGTCATTGGAAGTGAAAATGATCGCCTCGCCCTTGATCCCGACCGCCTCGCAGAGCTGCAGCTCGGCCAGCGACGAGCAGTCGCCGCCGAGTCCTTCCTGCTTGAGGGCTTCGAGGATGTAGGGGTTCGGGAGCGCCTTGACCGCATAATGATTGATGAAACCGCCCGGCACCCAGGAAAAGGCCTGGTAGAAGGCGCGGGCGTTCCGGCGCATCGCCGCCTCGTCATAGAGGTGAAACGGCGTGGGCACCTGGGAAGCGATGGCTTCCAGTTGAGCGAGGGTGAAGGGCAGGGATTTGTCGGCCATGGTGCGTAAAAGGCCTAGCAGACCCAAGGCGCCTCCCCCCTGTCAACGGCAGACCCGCTCTTTCCTTTCGCCAGGCTCGCCCTTTCGCCGCGCCCCGTTTCCTGACCGGGCGGCGTTCTCAAAAATCCTGCAGGTCATGCTCCAGCGGTCCCCGCGCGGGCTCCAGCCGAGCCAGGACCTCTCCGGCCAGATATAGCGACCCTGCCACGACCACGGCATCGCCCGGCGCACCCAAGCGACACTTGTCCGGCCCGGGAAACAGCGCGTCGATCGTCGAACGATGCACCTCGCCGGGAAACCCAGAGGGTAGCAACGCCGCCAGCTCGGCCTGCGTGCAGGCCCGGGCCTGTTGTGGAACGACCAGATGAATCCCTCCGGCCTGCCGTGCAATCACCGCCAGCAGCGGCCCGGCCCGCGAGGCGCCGAGCACGCCTACGATGATGATCGGCGGCCGGTCCGTTTCGTTCCGCAGCTGAACCAGGTTGCCCTCGAGCGCCTCGGCTCCTTCCGCGTTGTGCGCCCCGTCCAGGATCACCCGCCGGCCCGCGACGCTCAGTTCCTGCCACCGCCCGGGCCAGTCAACGGCCATTAGCGCGCGGGCGATGCCAGCCTCACTCAGCCGCCAGCGCGCAGTCATCGTCCGCGCCACCAGCGTGGCCGTCGCTGCATTCCACCGCTGGTGCTCACCCACCAGATTCGTGGACGGACAATCCTCCGCCGCAGCGCCGAATTCCTCGGTGACCGACCAAACCGGGGCTTTCCTTTCTGTCGCGATCGCCCGGATGGTCCGTTCCGCCGCGGCCGGCAACCGGCCAAGCACCACCGGCCGCCCGGGTTTGATGATCCCGGCTTTCTCGGCCGCAATTTTTTCCAGGGTGTCGCCGAGGAATTCACCGTGGTCGAGCCCGATGGACGTGATGACGCTGACCTCCGGCACCACGATGTTGGTGGCGTCGATCCGCCCCCCGAGGCCCGTCTCGATGATGGCGATGTCGCAGCGCTCGCGGGCAAAGTGCGCGAAGGCCAGCCCGGTCATGAACTCAAAATAACTCGGCCGCGCATCCGGCCCGCCGGCCACGACCATTGTCCCGACCGCATCCGCAAGTTCCCCAACCCAGTCATCGAGCCGCTGTGTTTCCAACGCACACCGGTTCACCTGGATCCGCTCGCCGAGCCGCACCAGGTGCGGCGACGTGTAGAGCCCCGTCCGCCAGCCGGCCGCCCGAAAGATCGCCTCAAGCATGGCGCAGACCGAGCCCTTCCCATTGGTCCCGGCCACATGCACGCAAGGCACGCGCCGCTCGGGATGACCCAGCGCCTCCGCCAGTCCCAGCATGCGATCAAGCCCAAGCCGCACCCCGGATTTTTTTAGGTCGCCCAGATACGCTTCTGCGGGGCGAAGAGATGAGGAAGATGGAGCAGGCGGCATCGGGAAAAACGGCGGGGATGCCGGTTAGGAACTGGTGCCCGGGGTGGGGGTCGAACCCACATGACATTGCTGTCGGCAGATTTTGAATCAAGCAATGCGTCATACCGTGATCGGTGGTCTCTTGTGCAAGTTCTCTAACTGGCTCGCGCGCAACCCCTGAGAATGCCGGATAACATGCCGTAATTCCAGGGCTCTAGCGGATTACGATGTCTTGAGTCAGTGATTCCACAGGGTTTTCGTGAGTATCCCGTGGATTGCCGCAGCGAAGCCTCCAATCTTCGGTGTATGGCAAGAGCGTTCAGAGAAATTCGAGGGAATATTACGAAGCTGAACCCACCCCACTTCGCTTCTGAGCGTAATCTCTGGGTGATGATGGTGAAAGAAAATGATCAGTGGATCGGTCTTTGCTCTAGGAATGAAGAGAACCCCCGGTATGGCTTTCGCCGGATCACCGCGTTGCTGCGGCAGGAAGGCTGGCGCGTGGGTAAGCGCCAAGTGCAACGATTGCGGCGCATCGATGGGCTGCGGGTGCCGCCGACGAAACGTCGGCTGGTACGCCGAGGACACTCGACAGGACTGCCGACCAAGGCGAGCCATCGGGGCCACGTGTGGACGTGGGACTTTATCGCGGACGCCACAATGCGAGGCGGGGCCTTGCGGATGCTCACCGTCCTTGATGAATACACCCGGGAATGCCATGTGCT
>Ga0316223_1000665_pt1 | contig 38800 bp, 20 predicted proteins | sample TBH18009metaG_FD_206007 | JGI IMG/M metagenome (GOLD analysis project Ga0316223, IMG submission 206007) | Freshwater microbial communities from Trout Bog Lake, Wisconsin, USA - TBH18009 | ecosystem: Environmental > Aquatic > Freshwater > Lake > Hypolimnion/Profundal zone | place: USA: Wisconsin...
TGCAGTGCCCCCTGAGACAGATATACTGACACTTCCGGTTGCAGTACCGGAACAGGTCGGATTAACCAGTACCGGAGAGGTGATTGAAAGTGCGTTTGTTGGCTCAGTAATGGTAACGGTCAGATTCTGAGAACATGATTTGGCATCTACCACATGAACTGTGTATACACCGGCTTTCATCCCTGTAATTACATTTCCCGTGACTGTTGGCGTATTTGGTCCTGAAGTAACAGAATAGGTATAACCCGGTGTTCCTCCTGATGCTGTTACAATTGCACTTGCAGTGGCTGAACCTTTGCAAAGGGCATTAACCTGGCTTGACAATCCTAAGATTAATGGCGTTGGCTGAGTGATTGTGAAACTTACAGTGTAGGAGCAGCTGTTCGCATCAGTGATCTGCACGGTGTAACCCCCGGCAGCCAGGCTCGAAAATACTCCGGTAGTATTACTGGTAGTCCCGTTTAATAAATAGGTTTGAGTTCCTGTGCCACCGGTAGCCGTAATAGTAGCCGCTCCCGTTGATGCTCCGTTACAACCGACATTGGTCAGAGAAGTAATGGTTGCTGCCAGGGTACTGTTGGTATTATCAATGTTGAAGCCTGTGGTTGCAGTACATCCTCCTGATGTTGCTGTAAAAATTGCCGTATGATAACCCGCCGCAAGAGCCGAGTAGGTATGTGGAGATGTTTGGGCACTGCCGCCATCAAGGCTGATGGATCCGGCAACACTTCCAGTTAAAGTGACCGCACCCACAGAACTATTACACTGTGTGCCAGTAATGGCACTGGCGGTTAAAGTCGGGATTGCGTTTACGGTCAATGTCATTGAAGAGACTGCATTGGCACATGTTCCCAATCCTGTAGCTGTAAGAGTAATGGTTATGGCCCCTGTTGTCGTCGGCGTAAAGGTGGGGTTTTGAGCATGGATATTGTCAAATGTCCCGCCGGTACTTGTCCACGTAATTGCTGAGTAATTGGATGCAGTTGCTCCGGTAAGCACATACGGGTTACCTGAACAAATTGAAGCACTGGCTCCGGCATAGGCTGTTGGTGCCGGCCAGATATTTAATACCATAAAGTCACTGACACCCGGACAACTTCCATTTCCGGCCGCAGTAAGGGTTAACTGAACCTGCCCGGTGGCGATATCTGCAGCGCTTGGTGTATAGACAGCACCAAGAGTAGTTGCACCGGTAAAAGTACCAGTGCCAGTGGTGGTCCATAATAAGGATGCATAATTTGACGCGGTACCGTTTAAGGTATAGGTCGTTGCAGTTGTGCAGATTGCATCATCCGCGCCGGCACTAACGGTTGGTGCATGGGTGATTGTCAAAACCATTCCCTGGCTTACAGAAGTCGGAGAACATGTATTCCCGCTGAGAGGTTTATTAAATGCGGTCAAAGTAAGGGTTACACTGCCGGTTGAAATATCGGCTGCACTCGGAGTATAGGTGGGATTAAGCGAATTTAGACTGTTAAAGGTCCCGGTTCCGCTTGTCGCCCAGCTCAGGCTTGAGAAATTAGTGGCCGTAGCACCGGTTAGGGCATATGAACTTCCGGCACAAATTGTGGCGTTCGGCACGTTGACTGTTGGAGGGGTCCAGATAGATAAGACCATTGAAGTAGCCGCGTTTGGACATACCCCTCCGCTAAAGGCTGTTAAAGCCAACACTACCTGTCCGTCCTGGACATCCGAAGCGCTAGGCGTATAAACAGGATTTGCAATGTTATTATGATCGAATGTACCAGTTCCATCCGTAGTCCATAAGTAGGAGCTGGGAGTCCCTGTTACCGTAGGATTCAGTGAATAGGTTGTTGTTGTCGGATAACACATATTCCCGTTGCTGACAGATACCAACAATGCCGGGGAACAAGAGGTATTGAATGGTGTCGGGGAACTTTCGGAAGGGTTTCCGTCATGGTTGGGATCGGGATCGCTGCCATTCACAGAAAGATCAGGCACAGTTCCGGGGGTTGTGGAACTTGCAGTTACCTGATTGCTGTAAACTCCTGCCGTTAAGATCTTTACGGTTAATCGGATATCGGATGAAGCGCCTGCTACCAGACTGTTTCCGACAGATACCAGCAGATTCTGATCTGAGTTTCCATTAAATGATGTATTTACTGCAAAATTTGCACTGGATATTCCGACTACTGCATAATTCCCGGCGAGCGCACCTGTGTTAAGCAGATCGGTAACCTGGATATTATCCATTTGGACCTTCCCGTAATTCTGAACCCTTATGTTAAATTGCGCAGTGTAGGTTCCGTCTCCGTTATTAGCCATGCTGACCAGCTCTTTGGCGACGCCAATTATAGGAGGACAGTTAGTTACAGTCACAACAAATGCAAAGGAAGGACCTGTGCAATTGGAAGGAGAAGGGCCAGTAGGAGTTATGGTGTAGGTAACTTGTCCGTTGCCGGTACCTGTATTGACCAGGACATCGTCGATTGTTCCATAACCACTTGTTTTGTAGCCGGTTATACTTCCACTCGTCAGGTTGCCTGTCCAGGCAAAGGTTGTCCCCGCAACAAGCGAAGTTGGAGTATAATTTCCGGTGGTTTGACCACTGCAAATAGACATTGTGGAGGCACTTGTAACTGTAGGTGTCGGATTTACCGTAATTACCACATTGGTTGATGCACCAGCACATCCGGTTGGGCTTACAGGGGTAACAACATAAGTGGCCGTTTGTGGCGAAGAGGTGGTATTAACAAGTACGTCTGTTATAGGTGCTGTGCTTCCTGTTGATGTTCGCGCAGTTCCCCCGGTGATATTTCCCGATCCGTTTGAAATGGTTGGGGCAGGCCACCAGAATGTTGTCCCTGGTACATAAGGAGTGGTGGAGAGGGCAAGACTTGCTGCGGTGCCGCTGCAAATGGTCTGGACCAGACCAGATGTCACCGATGGAGCCGGATTTACCGTAACTACAAGTGTAGAAGGGGTACCCGCACAACTTCCGGGAGCAGGACCAGTAGGGGTCAATAGATAAGAGACACTAACCGGGTTTCCTGTTGTGTTGATAAGTGTTTCACTGATAGATGCCGTAGTTCCGCTTCCTGTGGATGGAGTGATTCCTGAAACTGAGGCTCTGGTCCATGTAAATGACGATCCTGGGACATTGCCGGTAATGGTATAGGCGTAGGGCGATCCGCTACAAACGGATCCCGTAAGTGCACTGGTAATCAACACTCTCGGGTAAACTGAAATAACAACATTTTGTGCTGAACCAACGCAACTGCCCAACCCGGATGGCGCTGTGGCCGTTACACTATAGGTGGCTGTCTGTGGACTACCGGTATTATTATAAAATGTATCGGTGATCGGATTTGTGCTTCCCGACAAACGGGCTGTGCCTCCGGTCATCCCTCCGGTCATTACGGGTGCACCATAGGTAAATAATGGACCGGTCATTGATGGTGTAGTGGTAAGCGCCAGATTGGAAGTGGCATAATAGGTGGCATCCGTACAGATACCCTGAACCAGACCCGTTGTAACAACTGGAACGGGATTGACCGTTATGACTATCGTAACAGGAGTTCCTGAGCAACCGTTAATGATCGGATAAACGGTATAGGTGGCTGTTTGGACGGTAGCAGTAGTATTTACCAGCACATCACTGATTGCATTGGTATTTCCGGGAGAGAGCCTTGCTACTCCACCTGTAATATTTCCCGGTGCGTTTGAAATAGTTGGTGCCGCGTAGTAGAATGTGGTTCCGGGAACCGTCGTACTTAAAGTAATCCCAGCTGAATTACCACTGCAAATGGTATTGGTGAGCGGGGCAGAAACATTTGGAGTCGGATGTACCGTGACTACGAGGTTCACTGATGAGCCACTACAGAATGATGGTGCTGGGCCAGTAGGAGTAATAACATAAGTCACTGTTCCGTCGGAAATGTCAGAGTTCACCAAAACATCAGAGATTGGACCCGAACCGCTCGCAGAAAATCCGGTAACTGTGCCGCTGGTTAAGGTTGCGGTCCAGGAAAAAGTTGTTCCGGTGACCAGTGAAGTTGGAGTGTAAGCAACACTCGCGTTATTGCATATCGATTTAGAAGTGACACTGGTCACTGTAGGTACCGGACTTACAGTAATCACAACATTACGCGTCGCGCCCGTACATCCGGAGCTGACGGGAGTTACAACATAAGTTGCTGTCTGGGAGGAAGAGGTGCCATTAACAAGATTATCCGTTATTGGAGCTGCACTTCCAGGCGATGTTCTAGCAGTTCCGCCAGTGATTCCACCTGTAACCGTAGGTGCCGGCCACCAGAAGGTGGTGCCGGAAACTGAAGGAGTCGTGGTAAGGGCAAGACTTGCCGCTGTGCCACTGCAATTTGTTTGAACCAATCCCGATGTTACTGATGGTGTCGGACTTACTGTGACCACCAGTGTTGAAGGTGTTCCTGTACAACTTCCCGGAGCAGGGCCGGTAGGAGTTAAAATATAAGAAACTGCAATCGGGCTACCCGTAGTGTTGGTAAGCGTTTCACTAATTGCTGAAGTACTTCCACTGCCAGTGGCCGGAGTGATACCGGCAACTGAAGCTCTGGACCAGGTAAACGAGGAGCTTGGTATGCTGCCGGTGATCGTATAGGAATATAGTGATCCACTGCAAACAGTTCCGGTCAGGGAACTGGTAATTGTTGCCAAAGGATATACCGTAATAACCACATTTTTGGCTAATCCGGCGCAGCTACCCGAACCGGACGGTGCAGTAGCTGTTACACTATAGGTAGCCGTTTGAAGGGTACCCGTATTATTATAAAAGGTATCGGTGATCGGACTTGTACTTCCGGTAACGCGCGCAGTGCCCCCGGTCATTCCTCCGGTTAAAACAGGAGCACCATAGGTAAACAATGCTCCGCTCATGGACGGAGTAGTCGTCAGGGCCAGATTGGCAGTTGCATTAAATGAACCATCAACACATATATTCTGAACTAAACCTGTTGTTACTACCGGAACAGGATTTACAGTGACTACGACTACTATAGGTGTACCGATGCACCCGCTAATTATTGGATAAACCGTATAAGTGGCTGTTTGAACGGCTGCAGTCGTGTTGACCAGTATGTCAGTAATTGCATTGGTATTACCCGGAGATGTTCTTGCTGCACCGCCTGTAATATTGCCCGGTGCTCCGGAAATGGCCGGCGCCGCATAATAAAATGTAGTTCCGGGAACTGATGTACTCAAAGTAATTCCCGCAGAATTATTACTGCAAATGGTATTGGTGAGCGAAGCAGTTACAACTGGCGAGGGCTGTAACGTAACCGTAATAGTGAATGTTGATCCGGTGCAGCTTCCCGAAGTAGGAGTTACCGTGTAAGTGGCTGTGACTGATGTATTAGTCGTATTAGTTAAAGTTCCGCTGATACTAGTTGGGGAACCACTGCTGGCTGCTCCGCCTGTAAAGCCGGCTCCGGTGGGTGCTGGCCAGTTGTAGGTAGTCCCTGCCGGAACAATTCCATTCGTGACATCTACCGGAGTTACGGTAAAAGTTCCTCCGCTGCACAGGGTTGGTGTGAAATTGGTTATTGCGGGGGTTGGGTTCACTGTGATTACCACATTACTCGTTGGACCTGCACAACCTGTGGGGCTTACCGGCGTGACAACATAAGTGGCTGTTTGAGTAGAGGAGGTGGTATTGACAAGCATGTCGGTGATGGGTGCCGAGGTTCCGGGAGATACTCGTGCAGTTCCACCGGTAATATTCCCCGATCCACCCGAAATTGTCGGGGCAGACCACCAGAATGTTGCCCCTGTAACTGAAGGATTGGTGGTAAGTGTGAGATTTGCTGCCGTACCACTGCAAATTGTTTGTACCAATCCCGATGTCACCGATGGTGTCGGATTCACCGTAACCACCAGTGTCGAAGGAGTCCCCGTACAACTTCCGGGTGCCGGAGTGGTAGGAGTTAAAACATAGGAGACCGCAATCGGGCTGCCCGTTGTGTTGGTAAGGGTTTCACTTATCGCAGAGGTACTTCCGCTCCCGGTAGTTGGGGTTATTCCTGCAACGGATGCTCTCGACCAGGTAAACGATGAACCTGCCACATTGCTTGTGATCGTATAAGTGTATGGGGATCCACTGCATACCGTTCCGGTAAGGGAACTGGTAATGGTTGCCCGCGGAAAGACTGTAATAACCACATTCTTGGTTGGTCCACTACAACCTCCAAGGCCGGAAGGAGCAGAGGCTGTTACACTATAGGTAGCAGTTTGGGTGCTACCGGAATTATTATAAAAGGTATCGGTGATCGGACTAGTGCTTCCAGTGAGCCTGGCAGTACCCCCAGTCATTCCTCCGGTCATCACAGGTGCACCGTACGTAAACAAAGCGCCAGACATAGAGGTCGTCGTTGTCAGTGCCAGATTGGCAGTAGCATTTGACGAAGCATCTGCGCATATATTCTGAACTAATCCGGTAGTAAGAACCGGAACCGGATTTACAGTTACTACTATTATAATAGGTGTACCGGTGCATCCGCTAAAAATTGGATATACCGTGTAGGTTGCTGTTTGAATGGCAGCAGTCGTGTTGACCAATATATCTGTTATTGCATTGGTATTTCCGGGAGTGAGCCTTGCTGTTCCGCCGGTAATATTCCCGGATGTTCCGGATATTGCCGGTGCTGCATAATAAAATGTAGTTCCGGGAACTGATGTACTTAAAGTAATTCCCGCGGAATTGCCACTACAGATTGTATTGGTTAAAGGAGCAGTTACAACCGGGGTTGGATGTACTGTGACAACCACGTTCGCAGTTGATCCCGGGCACGGTGGAGAGAAAGGACTTTGAAGCGTAAAGACATAGGTAACTACGCCATCAGATATACCGCTGTTAACCAAAACGTCCGTGATCGGACCTGAGCCAGTGGCGGTGAAACCGGACACACTTCCGCTGGTTACTGAAGCTGTCCAGGTAAAAGTCGTTCCGGGAATTCCAGAAGTAGGGGTATACGCAACATTTGAGTTATTGCAAAGGGACAGTGTGTTGCCACTGGTTAATGTTGGAACCGGATTAACAGTGATTGTAAAAGTTATTGGAGTACCATTACAAACAACTCCTCCAGATAAATTAGTATATGAAGGCGTTACAGTTACCGTGGCAATAACCGGTAAAATGCCGGTATTGTTTGCAGCAAAGGTAGGTATATTTCCTGCACCGCTGGCTGCAAGTCCTATGCCTGGCGTATCGTTTGTCCAATTATAAACTGTTCCCGGGAGAGAACCTGAAAAGTTTATGGCAGTAGTATTAGTCCCGTGACAAAGCGTTTGACTGGATACCGGATTAACAGTCGGACTTTGATTGAACGTAACAAGCATTTGGTCTGAGGTAGAACAGATCGCTCCGTCATTAACGGTCCATTTTAAAGTATATGCATTTCCTGCAATACCTGTAAAGGTTGAATTATAGGATGTTGGAGTTGTAACTACCCCGCCGGTTCCGCTAAGAATTGTCCATGAGCCTGTCACAGGTGTAGGATTATTCCCTGCAAGTGTAACGGATGTTAATCCGCAGGTTGCTGCATTTATCTGATCCGGGCCTGCATTGGCTGCAGGTGCATTGGTGACAGTCATAGTCGCATCGGTATAAGTAGAACACGACACGTTTGTAATTCTCCAACGGAAAACATATGCCCCAGGTATCGCACCAGTAATGGTGGTTGTCGGGGAGTTGGGTGAGGTAATGGTAGGGGTGTTCGGACCACTTATGGTCGTCCAGGTGCCGATTTCCCCTGTTGCCGGAGAGTTTCCGGCCATGGTAAAGGAAGTTGCATTACAGAAATCCTGGTTTGGACCAGCGTCGGCTGTTGTTGCATAAACCGTTATTTGCAAATTGTTCGAAGAGGAGCAGGTTCCGTTCAGATGTGACCAGCTGAATACATAAGTCCCGGTTACCAACCCCGTAATCGTTGTCGTGGGTGAAGAAGGATTCGTAATGGTATAACCCGCAGGTCCGCTCACATAACTCCAAAGCCCAGTTTCACCTCCGGCCGGTGCATTACCAGCCATTGTCGCAATAGTTGCCGGGTAGCAAACTGTCTGGTTGGCACCTGCCACAGCCTGACTTGGCAGGGTATTCATAGTTATGGTTACATCTGCGTAATTGCTTGTACAGGTTCCATTACTGATGGTCCAACGGAATCCATAGGTACTGCCTGAGGTCCCGCCTACAGCAGAGGTAGTCGGACTGTTAGGAGATAAAATGGTTAATGCAGGTCCGGATGTCTGAGTCCAGGTCCCGGTACCCACCGAAGGTGTGTTTCCAACAAGTGCAATGGGAACCAGGGAACAATATGATGTGGCAGTTCCTGATACATTGGCAGTGGATGGAGTTGCATAATTATTGATAGTTACTTCATCATAAGAGGAGCAATATGATGTTGAGGTTGTCCAACGGAAAACATAAACGCCATATAGTCCGGCTGTTGGCGTATATTTTGCAGTATTTAATGCCGGATTGTCAAACGATCCTGCATAACCCGCAGGCCCCGATGTGATACTCCATGATCCGTTACCAATAGCAGGGTTACTGGCAGCCAATGTAAAAGAGCTTGCATTACATAAAGCCTGATCTGGTCCGGCATTAGCTGTTGTTGGGGTTTGATAGACCGTAATGGTCATGGTCTGATAATTGCTTGCACAGCTTCCATTTGAGACAGTCCAGCCAAATGTATAGGTATCAGGAGTTCCATCTGAATTGGGTCCCAACCCGGTGATAACAGAATCGTAAAGCAACGGATTGGAAATATTCGGACTTGGTCCAGTACCAGTGTGTGAAACAAAGGTCCAGGTGCCAAGGCCGACTGCCGGATTGGTAGCCGCCATGGTTGCTGTAGTTGCGCACATCACACTTTGGTTCGGGCCTGCAATTGCCGGCGATGGGGGGGCATAATTGGTAACCCGAACCTGATCGGCATTGCTGCAGGTGGAATTGGAGACTGTCCACTGGAAAATATAAATACCATATTTCCCTGCCGTTGGTGTATAAATAGCCGTATTTGAGGATGGGTTGTCAAATGATCCTGAATACCCGGCTGGTCCTGAAAGTACACTCCATGTTCCGGTTCCGGCAGTTGGTGCAGTGGCAGCCATCGTGAAAGAGTTTGCATTGCATAATGTCTGATCAGACCCTGCGCTTGCAATACTCGGTGGGGCATAAAGGGTAACCGTCATTTGATCGGTGGTGCTGCAGCCTGGAGCTGAAATCGAATATTGAAAAGTATAGACTCCAGGTATTAGTCCCGATGCAATCGCTGTATTCGCAGAAGTCGGAGTTATGGTTGCCACATTGGGCGTTACCCCAACTTGTGTCCATGTACCCGAACTGGCCAGAGTACCTGTCAGGTTTACAGCAGTTACTGCATCGCAATAGCTCTGATTACCTCCTGCATTGGCATTCAGTGTTACATTAACTGTAACATTGGCTGAAGTAGAAGGACAATAGGTTCCACCCGAAACAGTCCACTGGAACACATAGGTGCCCGTAATTAATCCTGTTATACTGGTAGTGGGTGAAGATGGTGTTACAATTGTCGGGGTATTGGGACCGCTGACAATTGTCCACAGCCCTGTCCCTGAGGTCGGTGCAACTGCATTCATCGATACAGAAGATGAACCACAAACTCCTTTGGGGGTCGTTCCTCCATCGGCAGTGGAGGGAGGTGGGCCTGAAACGAAAAGGGAGATGTCATCACTGACGGAACAGGCTCCGTTTGAAACAGTGTACCTAAAAACATATACCCCTGAAACCATTCCTGTTACCGTCGTTGTGTAGGTGGTAGGGGAGGTAATGGTTGCCGCACTCCCTGAAACCTGAGTCCAGACACCGGTTCCGGGACTTGGTTCTGCCCCTAATGAAGAGGTGAGGGTAGCACTGCTTCCGCAAATTTGCTGATCGGGGCCTGCATTGAATGACTGCAAAGGAGGGTCAATAGTAACAACTACTGTATCCAACGTAGGACTGCATCCACCACTCGATATGGCCCATTGAAACTTATAGACCCCGTTTGTTAATCCGGATACAGAAGTATTGTATACCGTAGGACTTGAGATGGTAGCCGATGGTCCGCTTATTTTTGTCCAAAGTCCGGTGCCGGGAGAGGGATTATTTCCAGCCAGTGTAATTGAAGTTAATCCTGAACTTAAACATTGGTCCGAACCAGCATTTGCCAGGATGGGGCCGGTAGTATTAATCACACTGGCTGTCATAGAACTGGTTGCCGATCCGCAACCATTGGCAACAGTCCATGTAAAGGTGTAAGTGGTATTGGGCTGGAGACCTGTAACTATTGCAGTGGGTGAATGGACATCTGAAATAGCCAGACCTGTAGTACTCGGACTTACTGTCCATGTCCCCTGTTCAAAAATATAAAGTGGCGGTGTGGCGTTGAGGTGAAGCGGGGAATTAGAGCAGACTCCTGTTTGATTCGGTCCTGCGTAACTATCTGTGGGAATAGATGTAGCGGTGAAAACCTGAACATCATCCTGGGTAGTGGGACATAAGGGACCTCCTGAAATAATCCAGCGGAAAACATATAACGAATTTGGTTGCAGGCCGGAAATTCCCAAGGTCGGGAGATTGGGATTGGTTAGAAGAATAACGTTAGGACCGCTTACCTGTGACCAGGTTCCCTGCCCAACTCCTCCTCCAAATGTAGGATCATTTCCAATCAGAAAAGTAGATGTGACATTACAGTTGAGGATCTGATCTGTTCCGGCATTAGCTGCATTAATAAAATCTGAGGTTACTATGGTGATTCCTGCAAAGGGAGTTGAACACGATCCACCAGTGGTCGTGATACGTCTCATCTGTACCTGATAGGTTCCTGTTCCCGTTAATCCACTGATAATCAAAGGAGATGATCCCGCATTGATCCATGAGGTCGGAAAACTTGGTATTCCTGTAGTTGTCGGTCCGCTTAAGATCTGATATTGCGTCGTTCCGGAACCTCCGGCCGTAAAATTAATAGTTGCCGAATTTACACCACAGGTCAATGTAATTGGACTTGGCGTAGTTATAGCGAGGGTTGGCGGATTTGGATTGTAGGATACGGTGACATTTGCTGAACTTGAACAAACAGTAACCGGGTTATTAATGGTATAGGAAAAGGTATAAGTATTTGGACTTACCAGGTTATTTACCGTTGTAATCTGACTTGTAGGACTTACGATACTTCCTGCAGGAAGCGTCGGTCCACCGGTCTGAACCCAAAGGACACTTTCATTGACATATTGTGGAACTGCACCACTTAAAACGGTCGATGTAATCGTTGGGTCGCAAAAATCCTGATCCCCGCCGATAATACTCGCCGTGGTTATATTGGCAGTGGGTGCCGGAACAATAACCTGAACCGTTGAAGTTCCTGAATCACATGGTCCAACTACAGTCCATCTGAATACATAGGTTCCCTGGATCAGGTTGGTAACAGATGTATTATTGGCGTTAGGACTCACAATAGTCGGAACATTAGGCCCGCTTACAACACTCCAGGTACCGATTTGACCATTAATGCCTGAGCCGGCATACGACCCATTTAAAGTGGTTGATTCTGTTGACGAATAACAATGTCCTAAAGTTTGGTCTGGCCCTGCACTTACGGGTGTAATCCCCCCCCTGTTCGTAATTATAACCTCATCATAAGAGGAGCATAATGTTGTAGAATTGGTGATGGTCCAACGCAAAGTTACAGGACCTGAAGTTCCCCCGGTAATGGTAAGCGGTGAAGTTGCACTCGTTGGATTATTGACAGTTACTCCGCCGCCACTACCGGTCCAAAGTCCGGTTTCATTGGTGCCGGGAGTATTCCCGGCCAGGCTTGCTGTTGCACCGGGACAATAATTGGCGTCAGGCCCGGCGTTCGCCGGGGTAATTAACTGCACCGTGTGGGTCACATCCTGGTAAATCAGAGTGCCATCCAGACATATCGTTGAGATCCTGAATGAATAGGTATTTCCCCCTATCAGGTTGGTTACCTGGGTATTTAAATCAGTGGGATCAACGATTGTAGCTGCGGGACCACCAATCTGGCTCCAGATTACCTGTGCTCCGGTCATCAGTGGGGCAGTATACGCTCCTTGCAGAATTAGCGGTTGACCGGCGCAGATGGTTTGCGGTATACCGGAGTTTACCGAACAGTTTTGACCTTGCACCTGCTGTGTAAAACCAGCTATCACAAAAAATACCAGAATTATAAGCGATTTGAAAGAACCGTTAATGGTTTGGAGTACCCGTTGTCCGGTAATCGTTTTAAAGAAATTTACCATGGTCTGTATGGTTTGAGTTGAATTTACGTTTGGTAGTAGGGTTGCTGTATGTTGATTCTTCATTGGAAAATTCGTTAAATTCAGACTATAATTCATAGAGATGCAGCGGATAAAATTAATCCCTGTATAAACTGAAAATGGAACATTTTACGAATTATAATAACCTGGATTTAGGGTTAAATGATTATGCCTTTAAGGTGACTTAAACTATTATTATTAATACTTTTTAACAGAATAATTCACCAAAACAAATCTAGCGATATTTTCAGAATGCTGATTAACTGTATCTTATAAAATTTAATTTATAATAATTCTAAATAGAGTTTCTTGCCTGATGTAAAATTAATTTACGTGCCAGATATGCAATTGTAAGATTTAGAAGACACAAATAATATATTTACAAATTATTTCGAAACATAAGAATAAATTCTTAATGTAACGTGGGAGTCTTTAAAAGCGCTAAGAGCCTAGATAACAGGAGTTATTGCATTCGGTGGTTCAGAATATCCGGTTAATTTATCCCTTTGCCAATTTTTTTTAATTCTTTCCATGTAAAAAATTACCTGCATAAAATTTTAGTGAAAAAGATTACTTTTTGGGCGGTTTCATCGAATTAATCAGGTTATTATGACAAGTTCTTATAGGGTATTGACACATGTTCATATATTTTAACGTCAAAAGCGACCAGATATTTCAATAAATTATTATTTCTTGGCCAGCCGGAATTACCCCTGAAAAGAGGTCGGTTTCTGAAGCAATTAATTACCTATCCATATAACAATTATGAATAAAGTGATTTTTGGGTATTATTGCTGAACTGCCGAAAACAATGCTGCAATTTTTTTTTGACGGGCATCTCCGTTTCCGGCATATCTTTCCATCCGTTTCACAAACCCGGAGTACATTGCCAGGGCAGTACGCTCGTAAAACTGGTTGATTCCCTCTTCACGTTCAGGGGTAATTGGCCGGTAATAACCAGGACCCGGATCCAATCCTAATCGATGCTGATAGTTTTCAAATGACTTAATCGCGACGTCAAGAAAAGCCCGTTCATTCTCTGTTCCCGGTATATTTGCAATCGATCTTTCCATGGCTGAAAGAACGGCATACGGCTTCACTAGCGACTGAGGCAACTCTTTGTTTTCCTGCGTATTCGTTGCTTTTTTGGGAACAAGTGAGGGCCTGATAGGGTAGATACTTACCGATGCCTCTTCGGGCCATCCCCCTTCAGTGGTGATCTCAATATTTGCTGTTTCAGGCAGTCCATCGAAAAGAAGATCCACCTGGTCAGTGGACTCAATATTGATTGCCTTGCCATTTACTTTAACCTCTTTTACATTTGGTCCCTGGTTTTTACACGAAAGATAAAGCTGCTTTCCGCCAAACAGGATGGGTTCCTTCTGGTAATACTGGGTAATCGATCCTGGTACACGCGGACGGAGGATAAGTCGGTCGGAACGGTAATCGCAATCAAAAAGCCCACGGATAGTGGCCGCCGGAATCGCAAAATTATCGACCATAACAGCCACCCCATCGACACGGAATTTACCGGAATCTGACCAGGGATTGGTCGTGTTCTCGCCACGCTGTGACCAGGGAGCATCCATCCTGAAATCCTTGGCCCAGCGCATCGCACGATTAGCGGAACGGCGGATATCCTCAAATTTCCCCAACCGGTAATACATCAGGATTGCCCGCCCTTCGACGGTGCCCCAGACTCCACCATTGACCCAGTCGCCGAAAGTCCAGAATCCTTCAAGTCCCTTACCGGAAACTCTTCCCCAGCCTCCGTATGTATCGTCAAGACCCGGTGCATTGGTCAGCAGGAAGTCGTATGGACGGATAGCCGGATAGGCCGCAATTTGATTGTAAATATTTTCGGAAGTCTTTTTGTCTACCACACGAAGGGCTACCGCATCAGCATTCGCAACCCCCTCGAGGTATCCATATTTTTGCTGACCCAATACTCCATGTTTAATTCCGCCCGGTTCAACCGACTTGACCAAATAACCATTTGGAGCCAGAAGCTGGAATAACGACTCACGCGTAATCTTTTGACGGTGTTCTGTCAACATTAGCTTCTCTTTGTCGCCTTTGAATTTGTATAGCTCTGCCATACGATCCATTGCCGCAAGGTAAGTAATGGAAAGACCTGTCAGGTAACTTTTCCCAAATGTGCCATCGGGGAGTCTTACACCGCCATAGCTGGGCGCCAAAAGATTGCAGGCGGGTCCAACTAAGAACAGATTATTTTTTGGGTCACGGCTCTTTTCAATGAAATTGCAGGCCCGTTCCATTTTGGGAAGATAATGCTCAAGTGCTTTTTTGTCATGATTAACCAGTAATATTTCGGCTTGCATTACCAGACCTGCAGCCGTAGCTTCATAAAACCAATCGTGAACCTTCAAATCGCCGTCACCCTGTTTAAAAATAATCTTTCCCGGAGCTGCTGCATCTCCAAGGCTCCCATCTGGGGCGACCAGTTCGGAAAGCGGATTTGGCTTACCATCATCACTCCATCCCCCTTTACGCTTACCATCGCCCTGGTTGTCCCAAAACAGATCCCATGAACGTTGCAGGATTCCGGACCACGGCTCCTGAAGAAAAGGGGTAGCGGCATACGAAAATCCATAGCTATTCTGAATCCACCATGCTCCCCATCCTGCACCTTCATTGAAAGTATCCCAATCGGCATTGTAAATCATTGAAATATTGGGGACTACCGGATTTGGGTGGAAAAAGGCAAACGATTCATCTATGAGTCTGAGAAAATTTAAATCTCCTGTTCCGGAACAATATTTCCCTTCATATTTAACAATCTTTAGAGGTACACTGGCATGTGTGATATGCTTTTTATGTGATTTGTGTTTTACCTGCGCGGTGGCAGATAGGGAAATTATTGCGAAAATAAGAATTGGAAGTCTTTTCATTTTTAAACTTGATAGCGCTAAACTTTGAAAAATAATTTGGAACAGCGGAGCATGGAAATTAAAGTGCAATTTACCGCAATATTTTATAAGATCTGATCCAGGATATGTTTCCTCTCCTGGTGGATTTTCAGGATCAGCTCCCCAAAAAGGGTGTTGGCCCAGGCAAACCACGAACGGGTAAAGTTTTCAGCATTATCTTTATGGAAGGTTTCGTGCATAAATCCGGTACCGGCATGTGTATTTTTGAGCCACGTCAGACATTGCATGATCTCCTGATCGTTATTCGAAGTCATTGCCCTCATGATCAGGCTCATCGGCCAGATCATATCGGCTCCGACATGCGGACCTCCGATACCCGATGCCACCTTACCTTCAAAAAACCAGGGATTATCTTTGCTTAGAACAAACTTCCTGGTATTGATATAGGTCTCATCATCAGGCTTGATGCTACCCAGGTAGGGCATACCAAGGAGGCTTGGGACATTGGCATCATCCATATACAACCGGTTTCCGAAACCATCAATCTCAAAAGACAGCACTTTCCCGTAACCCAGGTGGCTTGCCACGGCATATTGTTTCAACCCTTTTTCAACCCTTTCAGCCAATGAGTTGCATTGAGTAGCAAAGGAGGTGTCTTTATGAACCGAGGTAACCAGTTCAGCCATCTGCCTCAGGGATACAAGGGCAAAATAATTGGACGGTATCAAATAAAGAAAGGTCGTGGCATCATCCGAGGGACGGAAAGTCGAACAAATCAACCCGTTTGCCTTTACTGGATTTCCATATCCTGCGCCACAAACAGTATCGGTCTGTTTCTCTGTTTGACGCATAAAATGGTACGGTCCTTTATCCGTCTTGCGCTGTTGTTCCTCGAAAGTTTTTACAATCAATTTTGCAGCCTTGAGCCATTGCTGATTGAAGGGGACAGTGTCTCCTGTCTTTTTCCAGTAATGGTAGCTTAAGCGGATCGGATAGCAAAGCGAGTCGATCTCCCATTTTCGCTCGTGTAGCTCAGGTTTCATCTCCGTTAAATCGGTTTTCCATTCACTTCCGGTTGGCCCGAAATTAAAAGCATTGGCATATGGATCAATCAGGATACATTTTGACTGGCGGCTTATCACCCCGGTGAAAAGCTTTTTCAGCTGCGGATCCTGGTTTACCAGGTGAAGATAGGGCCATACCTGTGCAGTTGAATCGCGGAGCCACATTGCGTTAATATCACCGGTAATGATAAAGGAATCAGCTTCTCCATTCATTTCTGAAAAATGGACCGTTGTATCGAGTGTGTTTGGATAACAATTCTCAAACAGCCATGCAATTTCAGGGTCGGCAATATCTTTTTTAATTTTAATGATCTCCGCTTCGACGGCCTCACTTTTAAAAAGCCGTTTTGAAACTTCCGGCCGCAATGACTTTTTTGGGGGTACTGAAGCGGAAAGCAGGGTTGGAGCAGCCAGGGCGCCTGCTGTCAGGATTGAGTTACTAATAAAAGATCTGCGTTTCATTTTAATAATATGCTTGAAATTGTTCGTTGACATTAGCTTTATAGCTGTTTTTTTCTGATTCCTGCTCCTTCGAGCGGTTCAGCAAAGATCTTAAAATGATTAACAAATTAAAATAGTTCAGGATAATACTGCGCAATAAGATCGTGATCCTCTTTTTTCAGATCCCGGAGTAATATTGGCTGATCCTGGGGACGAAGTCCTTTCTGATTGATCCGGTTCATCAGGCTCCAGTCTTTGATCGGATTTTCAGGACTTGGGTCGGCAGGTTCCCTGGCAGGCAAGTCATATCTGGTAAAATCATAAATTTTTTCTGGGGTATTTTGCTGCCAGTTCCGGACCGTCGCCAGTCGGAAACTCTTATTCATAAACCATCTGATATCCTCGTTACCCCACGAATTTCCAATGCCCAGTCCACGCTCTTCAAACCGGTAATTCCATTTTTCGTTGTCAGGGTATTGCTGTCGCCAGCTTTCGCCGAGCTCTCCAAAAGTCACAAACCGGACATCCGGCCACTTTCTTTTGGTATCGCCGACCCATTTGGCAAGTGCCTTAAGGATAAAGGTTTCACCCCAGTCTTTCCGTTCCGGACGTTTGACAAGTGCCGCTTCCCAGATGTTCGGAATCCATCCGAATCCGTTCAATTCGAAACCCCGGTCAAAATGGATCGACTGGGTGTGCATTACCGATAAATGTCCGATCTCCAGTCCCCAGTCGCAATAGGTTTCAATGGGGCCCACGCCGCGCCGGCTTGAAGCACTGTTAAAAACAGTTGTCCCCTGGATTCCGCCACTGACCCTGGCACATTGAAAGTCAACGCTCCAGCCGTCGAGATTCACACAATCAATAAAGTCATTGACCCCTTGAGCAGGTTTACAAAAGTGTTCTTTGGAAGGGTAGTAGGGGTAGGATGGTGACCCGTCTGCACCACCTCCGTCAACAGCATGCTGGCTCCAGATCACACCATGGGCCACATGGATATTCTCTTTTTCGGAAAGATAACGCATATTCTCAGCCGAAAGAAATCCGCCAATGACCGATTGCGGCCGGTATCCTCCGCCAACTAAATCAGAAATAAGCTGAATTGCCTCGCTCATCTCGCGGTTTACGCGGGACCGAGGCAGGTATAAGGCTGGGAAATAGCCGGGGAAATAGGAGACCTCGTCCCCGTATTTCTGCTGACATTCGACAATATACTTCCGGATATCCTGATAATTTGGTCGCTGATCTTCAAGTGCGTTGAGGGTGAATCCCCAGGTTAACCTTCCATCCGGATTATTTTTTGCAAATGCCTCACGGAGGTCACGGACAACTTTTAGCGTGTGATAAGCCGATTCATCCTCCTGAATCAGCCTGACATCACGCGAGACCTCCCAAGGTGTGGTGCGAATCATGATGCATAAGGTGACAAACCGGTTTCCCAATAATGGGTTTAACATTCTGTCATACAAAGATTTGTTATTGCCTGCTAATGATAACTTCGACGTACCGGCCATTCCGGCGCCGGCGATCAGTGTTTTCTGTATAAATTGACGTCGTTCCATGCTGAGGTTAATTTTGTTTGTTCACGGATAGTATCTTTACATAACTCCGGTTAAGCTCCCCAAAGAATCCAATATAGGTTTGAAAACCAAATATTAAATGGTTGTTAATTTCTTTGGAAAAGCAAAGTTAGTTTTTTCTGATTCGCTTTGGTGATGCGCCTTTTTTTATAATTTTACGAACAAAATGAAATATTCATTGTTTTAATGGAATATTGATAGATAATTTTTAAAAATTTAGATGACGCTAAGATGCCGCAAGATTATATTCCTGTCCTGATTCAAACCCTAATTGTTCTCGGTTTTGTAATTACCACTATGGTAGCAACCCATTTTTTGGGACCAAAGAGGTACTCACGTGCCAAACTTGAGAATTTTGAATGTGGAATTGAGGGATTAGGTAATGCCAGGAGTCCGTTTTCGGTAAAATACTTTCTGATCGCCATTCTCTTTGTACTCTTCGATGTAGAGGTTATATTTATGTATCCATGGGCCGTGAATTTCAAATCGTTAGGTAAGGAAGGCTTCATGGATATGTTATTATTTATGATTCTGGTACTCGCCGGGTTTATTTACATCCTTTTAAAGGGAGCTTTAAAATGGGATAAGCACTAAGAAAAGCTGAAAATTTTGCATTCATGTTCAAAAAAGAAGATATAAGTATGGCACCAACCCTGGCGGAGACTCCTGAGGGAATTTCAGGGCAGGGTTTTTTTGCCACATCGATGGAAAAAGCGGTTGGCTTGGCCCGGAAAAATTCGCTATGGCCACTCCCTTTTGCTACTTCCTGTTGTGGTATTGAGTTCATGGCCACCATGGGAGCTCATTACGATCTTGCCCGTTTTGGTTCAGAGCGGTTGAGCTTCTCTCCGAGACAGAGTGATTTGCTGATGGTGATGGGAACAGTGGCCAAGAAGATGGGACCGGTATTGCGTGAAGTATATATTCAAATGGCAGAGCCTAAATGGGTTATCGCTGTTGGAGCATGTGCCTCAAGTGGTGGAATTTTTGATACTTACAGTGTATTGCAGGGAATTGACCGGATTATTCCAGTTGATGTGTATGTCCCAGGTTGCCCGCCCCGTCCCGAACAGATTATCGACGGAATCATCAAAATACAGGAACTTGTTGGAAATGAGTCATTAAGAAGAAGGAATTCCAAAGAATACCAGGACTTAATGGACCAATATAATATTGAATAAAGTTTCCGGATTTTGGTTCTCTTACTCAGAAAATATTCACTTTCAGTTAGTAAGCTTTAACCTCTTTAAGAAATTAAGTACCTTTAAAAATATATTTGTGTTCGAGATCATTCCAGAAAGAAACGAGTTGGTTGTTTCAAAATTGATTGAGAATTTTGGTTCCTCGATCGATCAGCATGAAATTCTGTCCGATATGCTGTGCATTACGGTCAAAAAAGAGGTTGTCACTGAGTTGCTTCTTTTCCTGCGGGATGACCAGGAATTGCAATACAACTTTTTAACAACCCTTTGCGGTATGCATTACCCTGAAAAGGAGCAGTTGGGTGTTGTTTATCATTTACATAGTTTCGTAAATAATCACCGGATCAGGATCAAAACAACCACATCTCTTGCAGAACCAACCTTGCCAACAGCAACCTCAATCTGGCCATCAGCCAATTGGATGGAACGCGAAACATTCGATTTCTTTGGCATAATCTTCGAAGGTCATCCGAACCTTAAACGCATTTTAAATGTCGAGGAGATGGTTGACTTTCCGCTTCGCAAGGAGTTCCCCCTCGAAGATCAGACCCGGGAGGATAAGAATGACACTTTTTTTGGACGATGATCCAATGGAATTCGGAGATATGAGTTATGAGTTTTTTGGGAAAATCCTGGAATTGAATGATCATTAAGAAGACCAATTTTTCTGACCTCGCAGAGGTCAAATGTTTATAGCAGAAATTACGAACCGTCAATGGCAAAAAGAGTTAATACCGATTACTGGGACAAAGACATAGTCAAAACGGAAGAGCCACGAGAGTACAACACCCTCAATGTTGGGCCAACTCATCCTGCCACGCATGGCGTTTTTCAGAATGTTATGCTTATGGATGGTGAGTTTATTGTAAGTACTGAACAAACAATAGGCTACATTCACCGTGCCTTCGAAAAAATAGCTGAACGCCGCCCTTTTTATCAGGTCACTCCCCTTACAGACCGGTTGAATTATTGTTCTTCCCCTTTGAATAACATGGGGTGGCATATGACGGTAGAAAAGTTGTTGGGAATCGAAACCCCTAAACGGGTCGACTATCTTCGGATTGTCATTATGGAACTGGCCCGTATTGCGGATCATATTATTTGCAACAGCGTAATCGGGGTGGATAGCGGTGCTTTAACCGGGTTTACCTATATTTTCCAGGACCGCGAATTCATTTACGAAATCTATGAAGAGATCTGCGGCTCCCGTCTGACGACAAACATGGGGAGGATTGGTGGCTTTGAGCGGAACTTCAGCCCGAAAGTCTGGGAAAAAATACGCTATTTTCTGAAAACATTCCCGACTAAATTAAAAGAGTTTGAGACACTCCTTTCCAGGAACAGGATATTCATGGATCGTACGATCAATGTCGGGGCGTTCCCGCTCGACCGAGCATTGGCCTACGGTTTTACCGGCCCAAATCTGCGGGCCTGTGGTCTTGACTATGACGTTAGGGTGATGAACCCCTATTGTTCGTATGGAGAGTTTGACTTTGTGATCCCCGTCGGACAAAATGGTGACACCTACGACCGGTTTATGGTCCGGCAGGAGGAGATGAAGCAGAGCATGCGGATCATTGAACAGGCCTTGGAGAAGCTCGATAAACTGGAAGACAAGCAGACCTATTATGCCAGCGATCCCCGGTTTGTCCTTCCTCCCAAAGAAAAAGTTTACAACAACATGGAAGCGCTGATCTGGCATTTTAAAATCGTAATGGGCGAAACCGACATTCCGGCGGGTGAGGTTTATCACGCTATTGAAGCTGCCAACGGTGAACTCGGGTTTTATCTGGTAAGTGATGGAGGACGGACTGCCTCAAGACTCCATTTTCGCCGCCCGTGCTTTATATACTATCAGGCATATCCCGAAATGGTCCAGGGGAATATGTTGTCGGATGCAATTCTGACCATGAGTTCAATGAATGTAATTGCCGGAGAATTAGACGCATAAACGTTTGGTAGAGACGCACAGCGGTGCGTCTCTACCAAAAAAAAAATAAAATAAAAACCGAATACGCAGACATGCAGGAAAAGATCAAAATCAGTGAATTTAATCGTGAAACGCTTGATCTGGTAAATCAGATTATCAAAAGGTATCCGCAGGGAAGACAAAAATCTGCGTTATTGCCGGTATTACATATTGCCCAATCCGAAAATGACGGATGGCTCAGCCCTGAAATGATGGATTATGTGGCCTCACTCCTGAATATTCAGCCTATCGAAGTCTATGAAGTCGCCTCCTTTTACAGCATGTTCAACCTAAAGCCGGTTGGAAACTGCGTAATTGAAGTTTGTCAGACCGGACCATGCTGGCTAAACGGAGCAGAGAAAATACGTTCCCATTTTGAGACACGATTGGGTATAAAACCCGGCGAGACAACTCCTGACGGGAAGTTTACCCTTAAAACCGTCGAATGCCTTGCTGCCTGCGGAAATGCACCGGTTATCCAGGTGGGTACCGAATATCATGAAAATCTCACCCCTTCAAAAGTTGATGAACTGCTTGAGCAATGGAGGGCTGAAAACAAAAAATCGCATACAAATCCTTACCTGTAACAATGGGAAAACAGATCTTATTAAAAAATATTGACGTACCCGGTCTTGCTGATTTTCAGGTTTACAGGAAGTTAGGAGGTTATACGGCCGTTGAGAAGGCACTGAAAACGCTTACACCCGATCAGGTTACCGATGAGGTGAAGAAATCCGGACTCAAGGGTCGTGGTGGAGCTGGTTTTCCAACAGGAATGAAATGGAGCTTCATTGATAAGCAGAGTGAAAAAGCTAAATACCTGGTTTGTAATTATGATGAAAGCGAGCCCGGGACTTTCAAGGACCGCCATATCGGAAAACTTAATCCCCATCAGCTCATTGAAGGGATGATCCTGGGATCGTATGCCCTGGGAGCCACAACTGCCTACATCTACATCAGGGGTGAGCTCTTTTATGTCCTGAAAATTATTGAAAAGGCGATTCAGGAGGCTTATCAGAACGGTTTCCTGGGAGAGAATATCCTTGGAACCGGTTATTCACTTGATCTTTATTGTCATCCCGGAGCAGGTGCTTATATTTGTGGGGAAGAGACCGCTTTACTCGAATCGTTGGAGGGGAAACGCGGAAATCCGCGCATCAAACCTCCCTTCCCGGCAATTGTCGGATTGTATGGTTCACCCACAGTGGTGAATAACGTGGAAACCATAGCTGCTCTTCCGTGGATTGTAAACAATGGCCATGAGGCTTATGCAGCTATCGGGATCGGGAACAGTAAGGGGACCAAACTGATTTCTGCCTGTGGACATATCAATAAACCAGGAATTTACGAGATAGAACTGGGTCTTCCGGTAGAGGAGTTTATTTATAGCGATGAATATTGCGGTGGCATTAGGAACGGGAATAAACTGAAAGCCGTGGTAGCAGGAGGCTCGTCGGTCCCGATTTTGCCGGCAAGCCTAATTCTCAAAACTGCAGCGGGTGAACCCCGCCTGATGAGCTATGAATCATTGGCTGATGGTGGTTTTCAGACGGGTACGATGCTAGGATCGGGTGGATTTATCGTGATGGATCACACGACCTGTATTGTAAAAAACCTGCTGACCTTTGCGAGGTTCTACCGCCATGAGTCATGCGGTCAGTGCAGTCCGTGCCGCGAAGGAACCAGCTGGATGGAGAAAATATTAATGCGTATAGAAAACGGGCAGGGGACGATCAAAGATATCGACCTGCTGGTGGATATCGCAAAACATGTGGAAGGAAATACGATTTGTCCGCTTGGCGATGCTGCCGCCTGGCCGGTAGCGAGTGCGATCCGTCATTTCCGGGAAGAATTTGAAGAACACGTAAAACTACAAAAATGCCCCTTTTAAAGGTTACCATCGATAATATTGAGGTGGAGGTAGAAGCCGGAACAACCATCATGAATGCTGCCCGTCAGATCGGTGGCAAGGTGGTCCCGCCGGCGATGTGCTATTATTCAAAGCTTGAAGGAAGTGGTGGTAAATGCCGCACCTGCCTGGTTAAAGTAGCACAGGGTTCTGCCAAAGACCCCCGCCCGATGCCTAAACTGGTCGCTTCATGCCGTACCACGGTTCAGGATGGTATGGTTGTGCAAAATATCACATCCCCCGAGGTCATGGAAAACCGGCGGGCAATTACCGAATTTCTCCTGATCAACCATCCGCTCGACTGTCCGGTTTGTGATCAGGCGGGTGAATGTCACCTTCAGGATCTCTCGTATGTTCATGGTTTGCAGGAGACGCGAACCGTCGAAGAGCGGAGAACCTTTAAACCGATCGACATCGGCGATAAGATAAAACTCAACATGAACCGGTGTATCCTTTGCTACCGTTGCGTGATGGTTGCGGACCAGATCACCGATCAACGGGTACACGGGGTTTTGGGACGCGGCGATCATTCGGAGATCAGCACCCATATTCTGAAGGCTGTGGACAATGATTTTTCAGGAAACATGATCGATGTGTGCCCTGTTGGTGCATTGACTGACAATACTTTCAGGTTCAAGAGCAGGGTTTGGTTTACCAAGCCGTTTGATGCACACCGCGAATGTTCCAAATGCAGCGGAAGAGTGGTGCTCTGGATGAAAGGGGATGAGCTGCTCAGGGTAACCGGCCGGAAAGACAAATACGGCGAAGTGGAGGAGTTTATCTGCAACGATTGCCGTTTTGATCACAAAGAGAAGAACGACTGGATGATCGAGGGGCCCAGGACCATTGAACGCCATTCGGTCATTTCCCAGAATCATTACGAAACAACACTTGGTAATTCATTAAGAATTGTAAAGTAACATACATATATTCAATATATTAGTCGCTTTTTTTAAGCGAAAAGAACCATTTAATATGGATTGGACAACACTAATTTTTAAAACTATTTTTCTGATTATCATTTTTACGGTCACACTGGTTGTGGCCATGTATTCAACTTATGGTGAACGAAAAGTAGCAGCATTTATGCAGGACCGGCGGGGACCCAATCGTGCCGGCCTTTTTGGCTTACTGCAACCTCTGGCCGACGGGGTGAAGATGTTTATGAAGGAGGAGATCATCCCACTTACAGCCAACAGAAAACTCTTTATCATTGGCCCATCCATTGCGATGACTACCGCCCTGCTTACCGGGGTGGTAATTCCATGGGGAGGATCGTTAACAATTGGAGGCCGCGAATTTTCGCTGCAGATTGCCGACCTGAATATTGGAATACTCTATGTTTTTGCGATGGTTTCCATCGGAGTTTATGGCATCATGATCGGAGGATGGGCCTCGAACAATAAATATGCGCTCCTTGGTGCAATCCGTGCTGCATCCCAGATGATCAGTTATGAACTCGCTATGGGAATGTCGATTATCGCACTGGTCCTCACAACCGGCTCATTGAGTCTTCATGATATCGTTGCCCAGCAACATGGGATGCATTGGAATATCTTTTATCAGCCACTGGGCTTTTTAGTCTTCCTGATCTGTGCTTTCGCCGAAACCAACCGTGCCCCGTTTGACCTTCCCGAATGTGAAACTGAACTTATCGGCGGTTATCATACCGAATACAGTTCAATGAAACTGGGATTTTACCTGTTTGCCGAATACATCAATATGTTTATCTCTTCGGCTGTCATTGCCACCCTCTATTTTGGCGGTTTCAACATGCCGTTTATTGATGGACTGGGGTTATCACAGAATACCGTAACTTTACTTGGAACGGCTTTCTTCTTCGTCAAGATCTTCAGCATGATCTTCCTGTTTATGTGGATTCGCTGGACACTGCCCCGTTTCCGGTATGACCAGCTTATGAATATGGGCTGGAAGGGATTGATTCCACTGGGAATGTTCAATATTCTGGCTACTGGAATTTATTATTTCTTCACCGAATTAAAATAATCCGAAAAGCTATGCAAACATTAACAAACAGATCGGTAGTTGCTTCGGATAAAAAGATGACCTTTTGGGAGTGGATTTATATTCCGGCAATTATCAAAGGGATGTCTATCACCATACGCCATTTCTTCCGGAAAAAGACCACCATAAGTTATCCTGAACAAAAACGTGAGTTCAGTAAGGTTTACCGCGGACAACATGTTCTGAAGCGCGACGAAAAGGGGAGGGAACGATGCACAGCCTGCGGGTTATGTGCTGTTGCCTGTCCTGCCGAAGCGATCACCATGGTCGCGGCCGAGCGGAAACCGGGAGAAGAACACCTCTATCGGGAGGAGAAATATGCGGCAATTTACGAAATCAATATGCTCAGGTGCATCTACTGTGGCGATTGCGAAGATGCCTGCCCAAAGGAAGCGATCTTCCTGACCGATAGAATTGTGGCATCTCAATATGAACGCAAACCCTTTATTTACGGGAAGGATATATTGGTGGAACCAATGGATCTCAGGATCGATATTTCCGCCAGGCAAACCACTGCAGTGCATCAGTTTAAATCTGATAAGCGCTATGCCCATAACAAATAATTGGTTACGACTTTTAAAACAAATCTAAAATGATCTTTCTATTTTATCTGCTCTCAGCTATAATGATCATCTGCGGACTGGCGGTTGTATTCTCCAAGAATCCGATCAACAATGTTATTTATTTGATTGTTTGCTTCTTAGCGATGGCCGGGCACTATATTCTGCTGAACGCCCAATTTCTGGCTGTAGTCCATATCATTGTCTATACCGGGGCCATCATGGTCTTGTTCCTGTTTGTGATTATGTTGCTGAACCTGAACAAGGCGATCATACTTCGTAAATCGACGGTTACCCGCGTGTCAGCGGTAATTACCGGGGGGATATTCTTTCTCGTTTTGCTGGCCGCAACGAGGCAGACTTTTGAGATTCATGCGCGGTATCCTTTTGCAAGTGATTTCGGTCTGGTTTCCGGAATCGGGAAAGTATTATTCAGCGAGTTTTTGCTCCCTTTTGAAATATCCTCCATTCTGTTTATCTCGGCCATGGTGGGTGCACTGATGTTCGGGAAAAAAGACGTTTAAAAATTGAGTAGAGACGTAAGATCTTACTTCTCTGCAATTTTATTATAAATTCAGTTTAAAATGAAAGAGATCTCATCTGCCATACAGCTCATCCCGTTAGAGAATTATATCGTGTTGAGCATAGCCCTTTTCAGCATCGGAATGATGGGTGTTTTATTCCGGAGAAATACCATCGCCATCCTGATGTGCCTTGAATTGATGTTTAACTCGGTAAATCTTTTATTGACTGCTTTTTCTGCCTATCATTCTGATCCGTCAGGACAAGTTTTTGTGTTTTTTATCATGATTGTGGCCGCCGCCGAAATTGCCGTCGGCCTATCAATTGTGGTGATGATGAAACGAAATGTGGACTCTGTTGATATTAACCTTTTGAACCGGTTGAAATGGTAGCATTAAATTCCTATATAACCTTATCCTGGCTTGTGCCTGCCTTTCCCTTATTGGGATTTCTGATCTCCGGGATGGCAAAAAACCGATTGAAAAATAATCAGGCCGGGATTATTGCCAGTATATTGGTTTCTCTCTCATTCCTGATGTCTGCATTTTTGTTCTTCGCGCTTCGGTCGTCTGGTCAGGAATCAGCTACTGTGACCCTATTCAACTGGATTGCTGCCGGAGATCTGAAGATCCCCTTCGCGTTTCTGATTGATAATCTTTCGGTTACGATGATGTTGATAGTCACTGGGGTAGGGGCTCTTATCCATATCTATTCCATTGGCTATATGCACGGTGATGATCGGGTGAATTCATTTTTTGCCCAGATGAATCTGTTTACATTCAGCATGTTGCTGTTGGTAATGGGAGCCAACTACCTTATTCTTTTCATTGGATGGGAAGGGGTTGGATTCTGCTCTTATCTGCTGATCGGTTTCTGGTTTAAAAATCCTGCGTTTAACTATGCCGCAAGGAAAGCTTTTGTCATGAACCGGATCGGTGATTTGGGCTTTATCCTCGGAATTATCCTCCTTTTCTTCACCTTTAAATCGGTCGGCTTCACCGAAGTTTTCTCCCAGGCTGCATCTTTACATTCCGGGGCTCCGCTGGTCACTATGATTACCATTCTCCTGCTGGTGGGAGCGGTAGGAAAGAGTGCGCAGATCCCACTGTATACCTGGCTGCCGGATGCAATGGCAGGCCCTACCCCTGTTTCGGCCCTGATCCATGCCGCAACAATGGTAACCGCGGGTATCTACATGATTGCCAGGTCAAGCATACTCTATAACCTTGCCCCGGTAACAATGAACATCATGATCATCCTCGGTTTAGCCACAGCGATATTTGCTGCCGTGATCGGATTACGACAGAATGATATTAAAAAGGTACTTGCCTATTCAACGGTTTCACAACTGGGCTATATGTTTTTGGCGCTTGGTCTGGGGGCCTACTCCTCAGCTGTTTTTCACCTGACTACCCACGCTTTTTTCAAGGCATTGCTTTTCCTCGGAGCAGGGAGTATTATCCATGCAATGGGTGGTGAGCAGGATATCCGGAAGATGGGTGGTCTCAGGAAAAAAATGCCTGTCACTTATTTCACTTTCCTGGCCGCGACTCTCGCAATCAGCGGTATTCCGCCATTCTCAGGATTTTTCAGCAAAGATTTAATCCTTAGTAAAGCATTTGAGAATAACCCATTACTCTACATTTTGGCCTTGGGTGGTGCCCTGATCACCTGCTTTTACATGTTCCGGCTCTTATACCTGGTTTTCTTTGGAAGTCAGAGGTTAAGCACGGTACATCCGCATGAATCACCACGTGTAATGACTTTCCCACTGATTATTTTGAGCATTTTGTCAGTGTTTGGCGGATTTCTGAATATCCCTTCGCTGTTTGGTGGAGATTCGCGATTCGGTGAATTTCTGAATAAGAGCATAATCTCCGCGATTACGGAAGAACTTGGAAGTGCCACTGAAATCGGATTAATTGTTTCTTCGCTGATTCTGCTGAGCCTGGTCATTCTGTATGCTTACCGGATTTATGTAAAGAAGGCGTTTATACCCGTAGCTGATGGTGTTTCAACCAATATTTTCAGTAAAGTAATTGAGCACAAATTTTATGTTGACGAGATCTACAGTGCCGTCATTGAAAAACCATTCGGTTCTCTTTCCGATTTCTTTTTCAATAAAGTTGAAAATAAAGTGCTTGATCCTGCAGTTGACGAAGTTGGCATTCTTACTTCCAAACTCGGGAATCTGGTGCGAAAATTGCAACAAGGCAATATGAGTTTTTATCTGTTTGCCATGGTAGCTGGTATTCTACTTTTCATCATCTTTATTTTAATTGTCTGACCTATGATATTGCTGATTATACTCTTAATACCTATTATTACCGGGCTGTTTCTTCTGGTTCTGCGAGATCCGGCTACCGTGCGAATAATTGCGCTGACATCGGCTATTGTAAATTTGCTGATCACATTGGGGCTGATCATCTCTGTTCCATCTGCCTCATATTCCGTAAACTGGGATAATTTTATGGGGACCCAATTTTCACTGGGCTTTGATGGTATCAGCCTTATTATGTTGTTGTTGACTAATTTGCTCTTCCCGTTTATTATCCTTTCAGGCTTTACCCGCTCCCACGTCCAGATTCCGGTACTCAACTTTCTGATCTTGTTTACTCAATCCGCATTGATTGGCGTTTTCCTGGCCCAGAATGCTTTTCTGTTTTATATCTTCTGGGAATTAACGCTTATTCCGGTCTATTTTATCCTGCTTCTTTGGGGAGGTGAAAACCGCAGAGCCATCACCCTAAAATTCTTTATTTATACCTTAACCGGAAGCTTGTTCCTATTATTCGGAATTATCTTTCTCTTTCAGTTAACACCCGGTTTGCATACCACCGATTTTTCGGCATTCAATCAGCTTCATATTGCGGCTCACACACAAACCTGGCTTTTCTGGGTTCTTTTCATCGCATTTGCCATTAAAATGCCGGTATTCCCTTTTCATACCTGGCAACCATCCACCTATACCATGGCTTCCAAGCAGGGAGTTATGATTCTGGCGGGCGTTCTTACAAAGATGGGTATTTACGGAGCGTTGCGTTTTCTCTTTCCGATTGTCCCGCAGGGAGTTCTTTACTGGCAAAATACCGTGATTATCATGTGTCTGATCGGTGTTGTTTACGCTTCGGTAATTGCTTTCCGTCAAACGAATATTAAAAAGCTGATCGCCTTTTCATCCATGGCACACATCTCCCTGATGGCAGCAGCCATGTTTACTTTGAATTATTATTCTACACAAGGACTTCTTTTTCAAGTGATTAGTCATGGAGTTACTATTGTGGCTCTCTTTTACATGGTTCATCTTATCCAGGAAAGGACATCGACCCTTGAATTGCCCCATATGGGGGGGTTAAAGCTTGCTGCCCCTAATATGGCTATCCTTTTACTGATCATTGTTTTAGGATCAATCGCTTTGCCGCTTACTTCCGGTTTTGTAGGAGAGTTCTTAATCATCATGGGGCTTGCCAAGCTATCCATCTGGTTTGCTGTTTTCGGTGGAACAACCATGATTTTAGGGGCAGTGTATATGCTTTACGCCTATCAGCGAATCATGCTAGGCGACAAGAATCCTGCTCTCGCAAAGGTGAAGGATATCAGGACACTTGATTACTTTATTCTGATTCCATTGATTGCAATAATAATTATATTAGGGATATTTCCCCAACCAATTTTGAACTTAGTTGAAGTATCGGTTAATTCCATGCAGAAGCTTTTGATTCCTGCCAATGAGGTAGTTACCTTATTTGTGCGATAATCAGATCTATTAGAAACAACTTGAATTTAGTCAGCCAATGAGCGCATTAATTTTATTAACAGTTTTTGGGATTATCGTCCTGTATCTGGGTTTTGCAAATAACAAAGCACTTCTGGCGCCCGTTGCTATTACAGGTTTGGTCATCAGTATGATTCTTTCACTGAAAGATTGGGGTCTTGGATCGAAGTATTTTCACGATATGATGATCATCGATAATTTCTCGATCGCTTTCAATGTATCAATGCTCATTATTACCATATTGATTTTTCTTTTTGGGATCAATTATTACCGGCGTATGGAGCATCATGTGGCAGAGCAATATGCCCTGATGATTTTTGCCCTGACCGGTGCCTTCCTGATGACCTCTTTTTCGAACCTGATTATGCTTTTCCTGGGGATTGAAATTTTATCTATCCCATTATATATTCTTGCCGGAGGAAAGAAAACCTCTTACCGGTCGAATGAAGCTTCGTTTAAATATTTTTTGCTCGGATCTTTCGCGACAGCTTTTTTTCTTTTTGGAATTGCATTGGTATACGGCGCTTCAGCTACTTTTTATCTCCCTGAGATCAAGACCTATATTGCCCAATTCAACGGCCATCTCCCTCCAATGGTAATGCTGGGACTCTTGTTTATTTTAATTGGAGTTGCCTTTAAAGTTGCTGTTGCTCCTTTCCATTTTTGGAGTCCAGATGTTTACGAAGGGTCACCCACCCTGGTCACCGCCTTCATGGCTACTGTGGTCAAAACTGCCGGTTTTGCTGCGTTTTACAGGTTATTGGGTATGGGATTGCTTCCCCTTCCGGCACCTCTCGAAAAAACCTTGTGGGTGATGACCGGATTATCCCTGCTGGTGGGTAATCTTGCGGCATTAAATCAATCTAATTTTAAACGGTTATTGGCCTATTCTGCAATTGTACACACTGGGTTTATGATGCTGGCAATGCTTTCCCAGCATGATTCATCGGCCTCTGTTCTACTCTATTATACCTTTGTATACTCACTCGCCACCGTTCCCCTTTTCATCATTTTTATTCATATGAAGAGGGCGTCCAAAGGTCTTGAAGAACTGTCCATTTTTCGCGGACTATATAAGCAGAAACCGTGGATGGCGGTTTTTATGACTATCCTTCTTATGTCGCTAGCAGGCATTCCCCCAACTGCCGGCTTTTTGGCTAAATATCGAGTTTTCATTTTGTCGATTAGCCGCGGTTATCTGGCCATCTCCATTTTCGCCATTGTTATGGCCATAATCGGAATCTATTATTATTTTTATGTGCTTCGTGAAGCTTTTTCTGAGAGCGATAATCCTAATCCCATTGAAATCAGCAAGCTAAATGCTGTTTTAATTGTAGTTTGTGGTGTGGCTGTTCTTCTTTTAGGTATTTTTGTTTTCCAGATCCCGATTTAACCGCTCGCTGGGATATCCATTTCGGAACTGATCCGGGATAAATTTATCTTTTAGTTCTAAATATCAATCATATTGCCTCGTAGCAGATAGATGACAGGGTTGTTTGTTGATAGAAATAAAAATCATTAGGCATAAAATGGATAGGAAATCATTCTGGATTTTGACATTTGGCTTAGTTTTGGTCAACCTTGCAATTCACTTTCTAACAAGTACCAATTACGAATTGCACCGGGATGAAATGTTGTATTTTGAAATGGGAAACCACTTATCCTGGGGATTTGCATCTACACCGCCCTTTATCTCTTTTCTGGCATTTATTGTAAAGAATATTTTTGGCCATCAGGAATTTTGCGTCAAATTATTTCCTGCCCTATTTGGTGCTTCCATTCTGGTATTGATTGCCCTGTTCATTAAAGAAATTGGTGGTAAAGGTCTTGGTGTATTTACAGGTTGCTTTGCCTTTATGATCTCAACAGCAATGCTTCGCACCTGTTCTCTTTTTATGCCTGTAATTTTCGAACTTTTTTTCTGGTTTCTCTTCTTATTCTTTGTTTTAAAACTAATTAACCGACAAAATCCAAAATACTGGATTTGGATTGGAATAATTTTGGGCATTGGTTTTCTAAACAAATATTCTATTCTGATTTTAGGTTTTTCCACAACTATTGCCTTATTAATCAGTGAACACAGAAAATTAATATTTTCGAAATACGTTCTTTATGCCGCTCTGATTAGTTTGCTGATTGTTTCTCCCAATGTAATCTGGCAAATAAATCACAATTTCCCGGTAATCACCCACTTGCATGAATTATATCGCACCCAGTTGGTTTATGTTTCAAAGACAGCCTTTCTGGTTGACCAGCTGTTGATGAATTTTACAGCAATTTTAATCTGGGTTCCCGGATTGATAATGGTTCTTTTTTATAAATCGGAAAAGAAATATCGTCTGTTTGGATATATATTATTGATCGTTGTATTTTTGTTTCTGGTGACAAATGGAAAATCGTATTATACCCTCGGTATTTATGCTATAATGTTTGCTTTTGGAGGATTCTTCGTTGAAAAGTATTTAATTGGGAATCTAAGAATTGTGAATTACCTGATTGTGGGATTTTCTCTTCTTACCGGTATGATTAATCTCCCTTTAGGTTTGCAGGTATTGCCGAAAGAACAAATGGGGAAATATTGCGCTATTTTTTCAAAGTACGTTACAACAGCGCCAATGCGCGGTGAAAATAACAACTATTTTCCAATACCTCAGGATTATATGGATATGTCAGGGTGGAAGGAACTGGCAGGAATAGTTTCAGTCGCCTACAACAAACTAGACATGAATCAAAAAAAGGACTGCATTATTTATGCAAATAATTATGGTCAGGCTGGCGCAATTGATTTTTACGGGAAAAAATACAATCTTCCTCACGCTACTTCGATAAATGACAGTTACATTTTTTGGGCTCCGGATTCATTAAGCGCCACCAACTACATTGTAACTGATGGCCATTTAGGGGATATTCCTGAACTTTTCAATAATTACATTGAAATTGGGGAAATAAAGGATATCTATTTTCGTGAAAATGGTTTAAAAGTCTATCTGTGCAACCATCCAAAACCACTTTTAAACCAATTTTTTAAAAAAAGAATTCGTGAGAATAAAGAGGTTTACGGGTTCTAATTCTGTCCCATCAGGACTAATCCTGAATATCGGGGATTAATTAATATCGATTTCAAGTTGAAAGACAAACCCTTATTTAACTTACCACTCTTCCAGTTTACAAACATTGGATTTCCCGGGTTTTGAAAACAATGGAATATTGATCGAACCAATTTTTACTCTGTAGATAAATTTTGGAAAGTTATCTGCTCAACCGGGGAAGAGTTGAATAAATCATATCATTTCTGCTAATATTGTTATTTTTATAACCTGATGTTTAATTACATTATTCATACGATCAATAACTCATGAAAAATATATCTGTTTATTTCTTTATTCCCTTTTTGCTTAGTTGGTGTAGTACCATTGCAATTGCTCAAAATTCTCAAAAACCCATACTAACCAAACTCCCCTTTGCCTTTTCTGATATCGGGAGAACTCCAATGGAAAATACTCCGGTACTTTTCAATTCGCGCCTGCTGCTCGTCTCCAATAACCGCCCCGGAGGAGCCGATGCCAAAGGGAAAGATGCTTATGTGTATATCGATGATTTGCAGACTGGTAAGGAAGTTGCCCGTTTTGGCCAGGGACATTCGTTTGTTTCAGCTTATGTTAATGGTAAGGAGCTGAATGTTTTTGCCCTTGAGTTTACCGATTTTGGAAGGATTATGAAATCCTCCGGAATTGACAGGCTGACCTCAACCGATCTGAAAACCTGGAAAACCGAAAAGGTGATCCTTCCCGACGGCAATGAGCATCTTTTTAATTCTTCGGTGTGTAAAGATGATAAAGGTTACCTGATGGCCTATGAATCAGATAAGCCAGTTCAGTTTTGCTTCAAGTTTGCCAGATCCAATGATCTCTCAAAATGGGAGAAAGTACCTCATCTTGCATTTACCGGTGAAAATCACGAATATTCAGCATGTCCTGTAATCCGGTACTTCAAACCTTATTATTATGTAATCTACCTTCACGATAAGATGGCCGGACATAAGGGGTATATCTCCTACCTAACCCGTTCAAAAAATCTGATTGAATGGGAGCTTTCCCCTTTTAATCCGATTCTGGAAGCTGGTGAGGGAGAAGGTATTAACAATTCAGATGTCGATCTCATTGAGTACCAGGGAAAAACTTATCTTTATTATGCCACTGGTGACCAGGAAGCCTGGGGGACCGTCCGGGTTGCCATGTTCAACGGACCAGAAAAAGCATTTTTTGAAAATCATTTTCCAAAGAATATTTCATTTACAAAAACAACTGCGGAGATTAAATAAGGTTGAATAATTTGATGATAATCATATGACATTAAAAATTATTGAACCCACTCCGGGGTTCCTGTTGGTATTGTTCACTTGCCTTTGGTTGCCACCGGAAAACAAAAGAAATAGATTATAACCCGGAAAGGGTTGAATATTTATAATCAACGGCATAATATATAGTCTAAAATTTATGAAAACCAAGCTTATCCCCTTCATCAGACTTTTGATTTTAAGCCCTGCATTTTGCTTTTTTTCCGGACAATCCGCTTCCGCCAAAGAACCTGAACCCCTTAAAACTATCCAATCGGCCTTTGATCCAAAAACAGCAACCTGGAACATCTCCTGGCCCGGCCGGATTTCTCAATACGACTTAGTCTATTTAAGTCCTCCCGTCGATCCGATGCAGGGAATCCCGCTGGGAAACGGTGAAATTGGGGTTTTGTTCTGGTGCGAGGACTCAAAGATAATTGCGGTCGTGAATAAAAGTGATCTTTGGGATGATGCACCCTTTGGCCCGTTCCACAACTGGGATGGAAAAGAGGAAGATTACAGCACTACCCAGCGCCATGCCTGCCGCATTGTAATCGATTTTAAACTTCCGGTTTTTAATCCCCTTTACCTTTCAGAATTTAAGGCAAAATTGAATCTTGCCGACGCATCATTAAGTCTTGAAGGTTCAAGCCCCTTTGGAAAAGTTGGATTAAAGGCATTCATCGATCATCAATCGGGCAACCTTTTTTATGAGTTAACCAGTGATCTGAACGAAAATATCCCGGTTGATATCGCGGTTGAACGGTTTGGCTCGCGTACTTTTTCACACTGGTACCATCAGATCAACCGTGATGCTTCCATTGGAGTATCTGGAACAGAAGCTGTTGCAGATACTGATGGGGCCTATATCACCCAAAAACTGTCAACCGGCACATTCGCCGCCGGAGGATCTGTGATCCGCAATAATGGATTGAAGGTCGACTATTTGCGCGAGCACTCACGAAGTTCGGTCATTAAGCTTTCGGGCAGCCGACTAAAAGAAGCCCAACTCGCTTTTTCGGTGACCTCTCCAATCACAGGTAACCCGGTTAGTGAATTGAAGAATAACCTGTCGGCAATAAAAGCCAAAGGATTGGAATCATTTAATAGCGCCAATGCCGAATCGTGGAGATCAATCTGGAACCGCTCCTTAATGGATTATGGGGACGATTACCTGAATAACCTCTGGTACCTGACGATGTTTTATGCCAATGCTTCACAGGGAGGCAAATATCCGGGGCGTTTTAACAATGGAATCTGGGGCTGGAGTCGGGATGTCCAGAACTGGAATTTCTATTTCCACTGGAACCAGCAGCAGATCAGCTGGCCATTGAATGCCGCAGGGTTTCCTGAACTGGTCAGACCATATCTCGATTTCAGGTTCAATTCACTGCCCCAGGCCAAAAAAGATGCCAAAGAGCTATTTAATTCCGACGGCGCGTTTATCTCTGATGTAACTGAACGGAGGGGTTATAACTCGTCTGGAGAAAAAATCAACCACACCCCAATTGCAGAGATCGCACTCGATTTCTGGAGGCAATATCAATACACCGGTGACAAAAATTTTCTTCACGAAAAGGCGCTTCCATTCATGATCGAGGCTGCACTTTTTTATGAATCTATTTTGGTCAGGGAATCCGATGGATTGTATCATGCCAAAGAGGGTAGCGGCTATGAAGGGTGGATTAAACTGAAGGATGGGCTCACCGAACTGGTTTACGCAAAAGCATTGTTTTCCGCTTCGCTGGAAGCCCTGAAAGTGGCAGGGACCAGTTTGTCCGATGCAGGTAAGTGGAAGGATATCCTTGAACACCTTGCTCCCTTGCCGGTTCTTAAAAACGGTGATGAAACGATTTCTAAGGTTGAATTCGGGTATAAAATGAACCGCGGATTTTTTAAGGGAGAAGCCTCCCCAACCAACGAAATTCTTGCAGCCGGTTGGGGGATCAAAGAGCAAAAAATGCTGGTCGTTTATGATCCGATTGGCAAAAGTGACACCATTAGGAGCCGTTTCTATCCAAACAATGGCTTGAAACTACTGGATGGCATTTTCCCTTCGGTCCCTTCCTCTCCCGTATTCCCTTCGGGTGTGATAGGATTAGCTCAAAAGGATGACACTATCTTTAAGTTGGCTACTGCCACAACCCTTCTTTATGGATCGGAAGTTACAGGCTGGGATCCGGTACCGGTCGTGATGGCACGCCTGGGAATGGCAAAAGAGCTCGCAATTGATCTCGAAAGGTTTCCTGGAAGGTGGCAAATTTATTGCAATGGCTGGGGACACTGGGGTTTGGAAGATGAGGTAAATAAAGATGCCGAATGGTTCTTCAGGACCAATAAGGTCATTGATGTCGCTTCAAAAGTTAAAGATGAGAATTTTCCATTACCGATGTGGCCATTCCGCCACATGTCGATGGAATCGATGTCTGTCCTGGCAACTGCAATGAACGAGTCGCTGCTTCAGAGTTACGATGGCAAAATCAGGGTCTTCCCCGCCTTTCCGGATAATAAAACAGGCAGGTTTACACTCCATGCCAGGGGTGGGTTTATTGTTTCATCCGAAATCAGTGCAGGAGTGGTTCAGTGGATCAGCATTAAAAGCTTATTGGGAAATCTTTGTAATTTGGTATTGCCATGGGAAAAGGGAGTGGTACAATCCAATCTGCAGAAAACCAACCAAAAAATTAGCAGAGATTTTGCGGAGATCAAAACAAAAGCAAATGAAGTGATTATGATCCTCCCAGAAGGAAAAAATCTGCAGTCTTGGTCGATCATCTCTGAAAATCCTTTGGCCAATGAAAAGGTTAAATATCACACTTCAGGAAAGACCCGGCTTGGAATTCGAAGGATGTATTAACTTTGAAAAATAGACTAACCTTATTAGACACAATAGGACACATTAGAAAAACTGATTGACAATTAAACCAAAAATAATCATGGCAATTTTAAAAACTAAAAAATGGACATTATTGCTCCTTTTTTTTATTGCAAGCGGCCTCTCAGCTCAGGTGAAACTTCCCCTTCTCTTCAGCAACAATATGGTGTTGCAGCAAGGGATTGAAATCCCCGTCTGGGGATGGGCCTCTCCCGGGGAGAAAATAACGGTGACCATTGACAAGACTGTTGCCTCGGCAAAAACTACCAAAGATGGCAAATGGAGCCTGAAATTCCCTGCAATGGAGTATGGCGGACCCCATAAGATGACTGTAAAAGGAAAGAATACGGTAACCTTTGAGAATATTATGATTGGCGAAGTATGGGTCTGTTCAGGACAATCAAATATGGAGTTCCACCTGATTACGGCTAAAAATGGAGAAGAAGAGATAGCCGCTTCTGATTACCCAGACATCCGCCTCTTTACGGTTAAAAAACGCATTTCTCAGAATCCTCAGGATCAACTTGAAGATGGGGAATGGTTGAAGTGTTCGCCTGCTACTTCACCTCATTTTTCTGCAATAGCCTATTTCTTTGGCAGGGAGCTCAATCAGAAATTGCATGTGCCGATCGGACTGATCAATACATCATGGGGCGGAACGGTTGCCGAAACCTGGACCAGCGACCAGATGATTGCACAGAATCCCGATTTTACCAATCAGCTTGAACAACTGAAGAAAGTCAACCTGGACGATTATGCCAAATCGATTGAAAAAGAGGTAAGAGACAGAGTAGGTGAAACATCAACCGTTGACATGGGAATGAAGGGCGATCAGCCGATATGGGCAGCACCTGAATTTAATGATACTTCCTGGAAAACGATGCAGCTCCCGGGATACATTGAATCGAACGGGCTTCAAGGGGTCGACGGAATCATCTGGTTTCGCAAAGAGATTTACCTTACTCCTGCCGAAGCAAATCAAAATTCGACGCTTTACCTCGCCAAAGTTAACGACTCAGACAATACATTCATCAACGGTACCTTGGTCGGGGTAACCAAATTACAGGCAGAAAAATCGAGAGTTTATCCGATACAGGCAGGTATTTTGAAACCGGGCAAAAATATCCTGACTGTTCAAATGGAAGATATTGGAGGAATGGGGGGGATCTATGGCAATCCTGCTACCTTATACCTGCAATGTGGCGAAAAAATTATTTCGCTGGTAGGCACCTGGAAATACAAGGTTGGTCTTGTAAAATTCAATACCGTTTTAAGCCCTAACTCCTACCCTACCTTGCTTTATAACGGGATGATCCAACCGCTGGTCCATTACGGAATCCGGGGCACTATTTGGTAC